>WNFT01003388.1_pt1 | contig 25959 bp, 28 predicted proteins | sample 5400191 | NCBI WGS metagenome assembly WNFT01 (sample SAMN13153359, study PRJNA577476) | soil metagenome | isolation source: 80 cm saprolite under Madrone tree | place: USA:California | collected 2016-06-14 | reverse complement strand
GAGAGCGAACGAGACCATCACCGGAAATTACGCTCCCATGATGGAGAGGTGTTCTGAGCGCCAGTTCATACGAAGGACATGGCTGGAGGGGTATAACTCATAAGCAAATCTATGAGACACTCTAATTATACACTATTTTTCACAGGCATGCAATATTTATCGAAAAAGCAGAGCTAGTTTGGAGGACTTAGATTGGCAACTCACCTTCACGTAATGCCTATGGGGTCACCAATGTGGTGGCCCCTGCTAGTTACTATCGAGACTAGCGTTTAGCCCACGCTGCCGGACATCTCCAACTGGATCAGACGGTTGAGTTCGACAGCGTACTCCATGGGGAGTTCCTTGGTGATCGGCTCGATGAAGCCGTTGACGATCAGCGAGTAGGCCTCGGTCTCATCCAGGCCACGGCTCATCAGGTAGAAGAGCTGGTCGTCGCCGACCTTCGAGACGGTTGCCTCGTGACCAAGCTCGGTCCAGTTTTCTTCGACGCGCATGGTCGGGTAGGTGTCGGAGCGGGCTTCCTCATCGAGCAAGAGTGCATCACAGCGAACGCTGGACTTGGTGTGGTGCGCACCTGAGTTGATGCGAACCAGGCCGCGATAGGTTGTACGACCAGTGCCCTTGGAGACCGACTTCGAGAGAATCTGGGAAGTCGTGTAGGGAGCGAGGTGCGTGACTTTGGCTCCTGCATCCTGGTGCATGCCATCGCTGGCGAAGGCTACCGAGAGGATATCGCCCCGAGCGCCTGGCTCCATCAAGAGCACCGCCGGGTACTTCATGGTTACTTTGGAGCCCAAGTTCCCATCGACCCATTCCATCGTTGCGTCTCGGTAGGCGGCGGCGCGCTTGGTCACCAGGTTGTAGACGTTCTTGGACCAGTTCTGGATGGTCGTGTAGCGTACGCGGGCGCCTTCCATCACCTTGATCTCTACGACGGCGCTATGCAGACTGTCGCTGGCATAGGTCGGGGCGGTACACCCCTCCACATAGTGGACATAGGAGCCGGGAGCCGCGAGAATCAACGTGCGCTCGAACTGACCCATGTTCTGGGCATTGATACGGAAGTAGGCTTGTAAGGGGATTTCGACCCGTACGCCTTCTGGAATGTAGACGAAGCTGCCACCGCTCCAGACGGCGCTGTTGAGCGAGGCGAACTTGTTGTCCGATGGCGGGATGATAGTGCCAAAGTACTGTTTCACCAGGTCCGGGTACTGGCGCAGCGCGGTGTCCATATCGGTGAAGATGACACCTAGCTTCTCCAGGTCTTCGCGTACTTTGTGGTAGACGGCTTCACTCTCGTATTGAGCGGTGACGCCGGCCAGGTATTTACGCTCGGCTTGAGGGATGCCCAGACGGTCAAAAGTTTCTTTGATCTCGGCGGGAACCTCTTCCCACGTCCTGCCTTGCTCCTGCATCGGCTTGATGTAGTAGAAGATATTGTCGAAGTCGATCCCCGACAGGTCAGCACCCCAGGTGGGCATGGGACGTTTCTCGAAGAGTGCCAGGCTCTTGAGGCGGAATTTGCGCATCCAATCAGGCTCGCCCGCTCGGACTTGAACACGTAGTTTTCGGCCATGTGGAACCCAGGAGTATATGCCTGCTGTTCCGTACTGTCTACCTGAATACTCATCAGAATGCACTCCCTCTCATACTATGTTCATGCAGGAAACCGAGCATTCCTGTTCATCCTTCCTTACCTACACGGATTTACTCTTGGTCCTGTTTCTATTATAACATAATTGTTTAATATAAGTCAATAGATGATAATTTCGCCATTTTATTTCAGCACTCTATTATTACTATGGCTCGTTCGGGATGTGAATAGCTTAACAAGTGGAGAGATGAGCGTGAAATGGAGTGGAGCAAAAGCAGACACCGAAGGTTAGCTCATCTGCTAACCTTCGGTATCTGTTGCGTGTTCTCAATATTTCGCGCTACTGGACGTTGAAATTGAGTATTGTCCACTCTAATAGCTCGAGTTTGGGAGCCGGTCTCTTCCTTGGCCTCTGCTTCCTCTCGATTGGCGCTCACGTGCCTGATTGACCGTGAGTGTTCGATCCCCCATATTGGTGCCGTTGAGCCGCTGAATGGCGGATTGCGCTTCTTGCTCGTTGTTCATCTCGACAAAAGCAAAGCCTTTGCTTCGCCCAGTGTCGTAATCAGTGATGACTGTGGCTGCGGTGACCTGTCCTGCCTGTTCGAACAGAGCGATCAGATCCTGTTCGGTCGTTTGATAGGGCAGTCCCCCTACATAGATTCTCATAAGAGTATCCTCCTGTGTTGACATCTCTCAATGCATTGACGCTCGTAGAAACCGTTTCTCACAGAAGCGATACAATTCCTTTTTGATGTCATACATTTCTCTTTCCTGATTTACATTATACCACAATCGTTTACTTTTTGTCAAATATACAAAAAGTTCTATTTTTCATTTTCACAGTGAAACTGGGAGAGACCTGAGGAGAACGTTGTCCATCCCAGTCTCCGACATGGGGTCTCGTCTCCCTCTCGGCTTTGTCGGTACCTCATCGGCATCTGGCTCATGATCCAGGTGATCGTTATCAAGGGCATCGGCGACATTTACCTGTTCGGCGTTCCCAAATTTGTTAAATGTTGCATTTATTGTAAAAATAGTGTATACTTAAGAAGTCTCATGTATTGTTATGAGTCAAGCCCATCGAGCCATGTCCCCCAAATGAAATGGCACTCAGAGCACATCACCATCATAGGAGCGTGATTACTGGGATGGCCTTGTTTGCTCTCTCGCCTTTCTGCCCCTATCACGGAAAACGTCAATGGAGAAAGCACGTTCGTCGCCCGAAAGACACGTCCCAGAGGGATGGTTGAGTGGAGAGCGGATGGGCTTTCACCCGCTCTGACAGACAAACAAAGGACACAATTATGCCACCATTCATACTCCTCCTCCTTCTCCTCGTGATCTTTGTGTGCGCTTTCGGCTACATGACATATCGCCATGAGGCCCAGAAGCGAGCGTGGGAAAAGAAACGGAACCAATTCAATGATCGAGTCTAAGAAACAAGGGAGTAAACATTATGTCACGTCAGAAGACTCTTGATCTTCTTTCAACAGGGAAAACGCTTTGGAATACATGGCGGCGAGAAAATGCCGAGATACAGGCTTTCGAGCCAGACCTCCACAAAGTGGATCTCCACGAAATGGATCTCTACGGAGTTGATCTCCACGAAGCGGATCTTACTGAGGCCAATCTGCAGGGTTCTGACCTGCGAAAAGCGGATTTGCGAGAAGCGGACTTACGCCACGCCAATCTACGGAATGCCAATCTGAGCGATGCCAATCTCCTGAGGGCACACCTACACGGGGCAGACTTACGTGGTGCGATCCTCTGCCGTACGAACTTGAAGAGAGCAGATCTTAGTAATACTGATCTGCGTGGAGCAGACCTGGATGGAGTAATCCTCGAAAAAACGAGCTTCGATGAGGCGAATTTGTCCGGGGGAGACCTCGGTAAGGCAGACCCCAACAAACGCCTGGAAGCAAAAGAACGAAGAACGGGGAGTGTCGCCGTCCAGGATGTCAAAGCGGCCTAGCCCTACTGACGCCGCGCCAGACCCCTTTTCTCCGCCACGCCGCCAACCAGGACGATCAGTGCCATTGTAGCACAGGAAGTGAGTAAACAACGCATGAGCAAACAAGAACCACCTCAGCCCCCCTTGCTGGGGATCACGATGATGGAAGATCGCTACTATGTCCAACGCCTCACCAAGCAGGTTTTTTTGATCCGGGAGCGCATATCCGCAGAGGGAGGGCCAGGACCCGATGACCGCATTGTCCGATCGTTCGACGTTCGCCATGATGCATACCTGTATGTTGGCAGCGTGAATGAGAGGCAACGGAAGCTCGATGAACACTATGGCCACTGGGCACAGCACCCTATCTGAGATAGGAAGACTGGCTCCCTGCACCCTGAAGAGCAGGGAGTGAGCCTTTTGGCAATCAAAGCATCCAAAGACGACAAATTATCAAATCATCTGACACACAACACTATCCGCCCTTGCTAGCATAACGCAGAATAAACGCGACCGCCTTGGCGAAGACCTCCTCACGATCATAGTCCTTCATAATTATGTGATACGAGCGGTGGAAAGTGACCAACTCCTTCTCCTGTGAACCTACCAGCTTGTAAATCTCGCGTCCATCGCTGGCTGGTATCACATGGTCGTGTGTCGAGGCCATAATCAGCACCGGCACAGTCACCCGGGGCAATTCAGCCCGCAACTGTGGCAAAAATTGCAGCAAGCTCTCCACCGGTGACAGCGCCGTCCAGCGGTAGACATTGCGCGTGTAGTCACGGCGAGCCTCGGGGTTGCGTACGTCTTCACGGATCGTCGGCAGCATGGGAGTCACACACTTAGCCAGGCGCACACCAAACGCGGTCCCGGGATACATATAGAGCGGTGTGCACATGCTCACGACGCCTGCTACTTCTTCATGCGCGGCTGTATGCAAGGCAAGCGCCCCACCCAGGCAATGTCCGACCAGAAACACCATACCACAGCGTTGTTCGAGCGCAGTTAACTCCTGGCGCACAGCTTTTGCCCAGTCTGCCCAGCCCACAGCCATCAGGTCACGCACATGCGTGCCATGACCAGGCAAGAGCATATTGTGAGTGAGCATGCCATGAGCTTGCAGAAATGCTTCCATCTCCCCAAGATCATGTCTGCTGCCGTTTAAGCCGTGCACCAGCAGGACACCGATAGCAGGTTGTTTGGAAGAGTGGGGTGCCATCTCGGATGTTGTCATGATTTGTTCCTCATCATTCTGTAGGTAGAGGCCTGACAGCCGCAAGGGCTGCCAACCTGTCCCCCAGACAGGGTGCTCCACCTCACCTACCAATTGAACGTTGACAGCCCACTACTTTGTTCCAATGGGCAAAGGCGGATTAGTTACTGTTGAAGGGTTTTCCGCCCCATTGTGACCGTAAACAGGCCGATATCAAAGCCAAATCTGTAGCCGATTTGCATGCCTTTGCTGGTTCGCCCAACCGTCGAGAGCAGCCCTCGTAGCAATACCCATTTGATTTGCCCGAACAGTCCCGGCTTTGTGACGTACATGTGATTCGGGCTTGCCTTTGCGGTGTTACCCACTGCTGTCTGTTTGTCATTTGTCGTGATCATAGTTTGTCTCCTTCTTTTAGTAAACTTTCATAAGTAGCGTGAGGTAATAGACGAGTGGTGCCACCAGCAGCAGGCTGTCGATGCGATCTAGCAGTCCGCCAAAGCCAGGGAGCAACTTACCGGCATCCTTTACGCCGCATTGTCGCTTGAGGAGCGATTCCAGTAGATCACCCCAGATGCTGCCCAGGCCGATTGCTAGCACGAACAAACAGCGTTGCCACCATTGAAGATTCGGTAAGGCGAAGCTGGTCAATGCGATAGCCATGGCGGCTCCGAAGAGGTTGCCCAGGGCACCGCCCCAGGTTTTGCCTGGGCTAAGGCTGGGAGCTAGCTTTGGGCCACCGAGAGCCTTGCCAACACAGAATGCTCCCACATCGCTCAGTGCTACTCCTAGCCCAACGACTAAAACCAATCCTGGCGTCTGAGTCAAGCCCAGCGCTAATAGGTGTGCTGGTAACCAACCCAGGTAGAGATAGCCCCAGAGGCCTGTTAAGCCACCGATGAAGCGTCTGCCGATTTCTGTATCACGCTCTACTCCCTCTGTTCCCTTCGCCCTGGTAGGTTGCAATGCCAGCGCCGACCAGATGAAAAATGCCAGGATGGGGGCAAGTGCGAGAATTGCTGGGCCAAACAGCAGCATTGCTACTAAGGTAACCCATCCACCGAGAACCAGGGCGGCAAGATGCCACGTGGACATTCTGGTGAGGACAGCATACTCTCGTGCGCCTTGCCAGCACAGGAAGGCACATAGCAGGGCTATAGCCAATGGTCCACTCAGGATGGCACCTGCAAAGAGCAGAGCGATGATCGCCCAGGTCCGGTAACGTTGCCAGAGGACTTTCTGTGAGACGAATGCTGTTTGCGCCACAGTAGTGCCGCTGTTGAACAGATGCAGCCGCTGTCGTACTTGCAAAGCAATCGCGGCTCCACCAAACCCAGTGAGTAGCAGGATTGCAAGCGGCCCAAGCATCGAGTTAGTTAGTGGGTTAGCTAGCCAGGGAGTTCCCATGGTGCGTTCTCCTTTGTGTCTCCATACTGAAGGGAAAAATGGGAAATGGGATACTTCACGGGCGACCACAAGGGTCCCTACGGGCCTGTCGCAGTTCGGCGTAAATCCAGCGAGAACGCTGCACCATTGTGAGCAGTGTGGTCGGGATAAAGGCGAGCAGTAGCCAGTTCCAGGCTGTTGAGCCGAGGAAGAGTACTGGCAGTGAGAACAGCGCTATGTAGATCATGCGGTCGGCTTTGGCTAAGAAGCCACCAAATTGGCGCTGGCCTCCCGCTGCTTTGGCTACGGTTCCCAGGTAACTATTGAGGAGTATGAGCACAAGCACTCCCCATGCAAGTGAGGCAATGACGTGATTAGTGAAGGCCAGGCCGACAAACACCAGGGTGTCGGAAAGGCGATCACTGCATTCGTTGTAGACTTCACCCCAGCGTGTCGCCAGACCAGTTCGGCGCGCGACCAGGCCATCCAGTGCATTTGCGGCGAGTCGCCCAATTGCCAGGGGCGCAACTGCCAGGACGAGCAAGGGACATCTAGCAGAGGCTAGCAGTGCCGCGCCCATGAAGCCTGCACATACCGTGCCAGCCAGCGTTATGAGGTTGGGGTGGACGTGCGATCTGACGAGTAGGTTCTCCAAGGTGGCTAGTCGCTTCTGCCACCAGGGTTTGATGGCAGAAATGCCTTTGTAAGCTGACATACCATTGTTCTCGCTTTCCTTTTTTGCTGTTCTTTGTTGTCTATGAAAACACCTGTTGCACCCCTAAAGCTCGTACTTGTTGTTCGACTGTTGCCGTGATCTCTAACGCATTACTGTTGGGTGCGAAGCTCAAGGGAGTGCCAAAGCGTATTACAACGTCATGGCGGCGCGGGTGGTGTGGCCAGCGCGATCCTTTGGGCAGTGCGGCAAAGGTACCTTCAATCCAGGTGGGAATGATGGTCGCTGATCTCGCCTGTGCTAGCTTGCCGATGCCTCGCTTGAAGGGCTGCAGCCGACCATCTGTGGTTCTGGTGCCCTCTGGGAAGATGAGTAAGCTGTGCCCTTTGCTGAGCAGTTGCTGGGCCTGGGCGAGGCTCGTTGTGCAGCCAATGCCTTTGCGTTCAAAGGGAAAGGCATTGAGCAGTGTACTGGTGAGGGCTCCTTTCCAGCGATTGGTGAAGAAGTAGTCGGCGGCAGCGGCAACCCGCACCTGGAGGCGCAAGCGCAGCGGCAACGCTTTCAGCAAGATGGGTGTATCCAGGTGGCTGGCATGATTGGCGGCGAAGATATATGGTCCTCCGCCTGTCAGATTGTCAATACTATCTACTTTAAGGTCTACAAACAGACGTAATGCGGGAAAAAGGAGTAACTGACGAAGTGCCTCACCAAGCCAGATGGCTATCGCGTTGGTGCTTCTGACTGCGATCTTAGGCTCCTGCCGTGCTTGCGTCCTATTTTCAGTTGCTAGCATGTCCAAATCCCTTCTCTGGCTGCAAGAAAATCTAGTTGAGTAACTATGCTGTTAACATGTACTAATGGTAAGTGAAAAGGCGCTCCTGTTAGAGTGTCAAATGCCCCATTTGGGGGCGATGAACTATGGCATCTCACATCAAGATGCCAGGAACATTCACTGCTGCCAGGATTTCGAGCGCGTAGGCGATACCCCAGGTGCTGTTGACCTCCCTCGAGAGGCCTAAAGCCTCCTCGCTTCTGCTGCGAGTCGAACCGATGGGGCATCTCTCTGGTGCCCATTCACGCCCACTGTTTCTGTCGTGTTCTGAACGTTTCATCAATGACAGGAGAAATGAGCGCACAAAACTCGTCAGGAGCGAAGTTCGCATCGAGCTCGAATACAGCGAGCACGAGGTGCCCCTGCTGGTCAGCGACGACGGCGTGGGCTTTGACGCTCCTCTTTGCTGACCTGGATATGAGCCTCATCGCCGTTGCCAAGATGGCAGGTGACCCAACCGGCCATTACTCGCGCCCGGACGTGACACGGCTCTTGCTCAACCGCCAGCCCAGATTAGCTGTCCAAGCGTTCTCGCCCAGTCAGGAACCCCATGGCTAAAGCCCTGATTCTTACCCACATCTTTTTTGGTCCGCATGGAGAGCGGATCGAGATGGCAGAGAGCCCTGATTCTTACCCACATCTTTTTTGGTCCGCATGGAGAGCGGATCGAGATGGCAGAGGTTGTGAAACACTCTGCCATCTTGCTTGGCTTGAGAGGCCGTTTCACAAAATCCGTTTGTAAAATGTGGGTAAGAATCAGGGCTAAAGCCAAGGGGCTTGCGAAACGGCTAGCGCAACGTAAGTTTCTGTCTACCGAGCCGATTTTCGGCAGCAGCGCTACGGGCTACAAGGATGTCCGAACGCCACCCTAATTCGGACCGCTCCTAGCCACGCCGAAGCTGATGGTATGGATGCAGTCATACCTAAGCCTGTAGTGCAGTCGGGAAGGGTCATATCACCCAGGTCTAGACCTGGAGAAGGGAAATCCCTTCCATGCGAATACCAGTGGTCGATACACGCGGGGTGGCACTCATGCCCTGCACGCCCGCGAAAGCCCGCCACTTGTTCAAAAGTGGCAAAGCACGACCGAAACGAAACAAGTTGGGCTTGTTCTACGTGCAACTGTGCTACGAACAAGAGCCAGACAATCAGCCCCTTGTGGTGGGAGTCGATCCAGGCTCGAAGTTTGAAGGCTTCAGTGTGGTTGGCACCAAAGACACAGTTGTCAACCTCATGGTAGAAGCTCCCGATCACGCCAAGGAGGCCGTGGAAACACGCCGAACCATGCGCCGTGCTCGCAGATTTCGCAAGTGGCGACGCCCCAAGCGGTTTGATAATCGTCTGGGTCGCAAACAGAGAATACCCCCCTCGACACGGAGCCGATGGGAAGCCAAAGCCCGCGTGGTGAGACACCTGAAGTCGATCCTGCCGCTCACGGATGCCGTGGTGGAAGATGTGCAAGCCGTCACCAGGGCTGGCAAAAGACGCAAGTGGAATGCCGCTTTCAGTCCCGTGCAAGTGGGCAAAGAGCATCTCTACCGCCTGCTTCGTGATATGGGGCTACAAGTCTCCCTCAAAGAGGGGTGGCAGACCAAAGAACTGCGAGAACACTACGGGCTCAAGAAGACGAAAAGCAAGTCCAAGCAGTCCTTTGACTCGCATGCGGTCGATGCCTGGGTGCTCGCAGCATCGGTCAGTGGTGCGGAAAAGCCCACGTGTCTGCGTCTGTGGTATGCCGTGCCAGCCGTCTTGCATCGGCGGCAACTGCATCTGCTGCAAGCCTCCAAAGGCGGTGTGCGCAAGCCCTATGGCGGGACTCATTCCCTGGGACTCAAGCGGGGAACCGTCGTCTCGCATCCCAAGTACGGGTTAAGTACGGTCGGGGGCTTTGATCGGAAGAAGCAGACGATCAGCTTGCACGCCTACCGGACCAATAAGCGCCTCACACAAGCAGGCAAGGGCAAGGACTGTCATGTGCTGACTTGGGTGGCGTGGCGCACGTGGCTGGTACGTGAGAAGATGTCGAAGGGCAAGGGAGGCCACCCCTCTCGTGCTCCCCGAAAAGGAACGCCTGCTTCCTCCCCAGGGCTAAAGGCCACGGGGTATCCGCAGGCGGAGGTCTGATGATATGGCTCTTAATATAGGTATTATAGGACTACCACAGAGTGGGAAAACAACCCTTTTTAACGCGCTCACCCAGGCGGGAGCGCCTATCAGCGGCTATGCCACGAGCACCGTACAGGCTAACCTGGCAGTGGTACAGGTGCCAGATGCACGCCTGCAGCCGCTGGCAGAAATCTTCCACCCCAAGAAAGTCACATACGCCACGGTCGAGTTTGTGGATGTGGCAGGCATGGGACAGGACACGCATAGCGGCGACGAGAGACGCGGTCTCAGTGCGGAATTTCTGGGGCATATTCGCAACGCCGACGCCCTGGCGATCGTGCTGCGTACTTTTGTTGACAGCAATGTTCCGCATCCCTACGGGGATATAGACCCCAATCGCGACCTGGACAGCCTGAACGCGGAACTTGTGCTGACCGATCTAGCCACTGTCGAGAAGCGTATCGAGCGTACGACGAAGGCCGCCAAATCGGGTGAGAAGAAGTACCAGCAAGAATTAGAGGTGCTGCTCCTGCTCCAGGACGCCCTCAACGACTTGAGACCGGTGAGCCAGCTCGAGCTGCTCGCGCAGGACCGGGCTGTGCTGAAAGAACTCTTCCTGCTGACGGCAAAGCCACGCATGTATGTCCTCAATGTCAGTGAGGATGTGCTAGGGGCAGCGGCTGATCTACTGGCACGTATCGCGGCTGGTGAAGATGTTGACCTGGCAACCCAGGAGGGCGAACTGCAAGGGATCGCTACGATTGGCAAGCGTGCCAAAGCCGAAGGCTCCGAAGTGGTCGCCGTCTCGGCACGCCTGGAGGCCGAACTGGCAGAGTTGCCCGAAGCCGATGCCACCGAGTACCTGGAGTCGCTGGGACTGCCCAAATTGGGGGCCGATCGCGTGATCCAGGTGGGTTATCGTTTGCTCAATCTGATCACCTTCCTGACTGCCGGTGAAGATGAGGTGCGAGCCTGGACCGTGACGAAGGGGGCCAAAGCGCCGGAGGCCGCTGGCAAGATCCATTCAGATATCGAGCGCGGCTTCATCCGTGCCGAGGTGACCCGCTTTGAGGATTTCATGGCCTGCGGGTCATTCAGCGCTGCCTCAAAAAAGGGATTGCTGCGTCTTGAGGGCAAAGACTATGTCATTCAGGACGGCGATATCGCGCATTTCAGGTTTAATGTGAGCAAGTAATCAAGAGATGCACCTCCTATTTTCGCGCGCAAAAATAGGAGGTGTATCCATAATCAAGCCCGTTGCCGCACCAGTGAAACCAGGCCGACGCCGGATAGGATGATGAGCATAGCCACAAGCCCCACGAGCGTGATATGTTCGCCTGCCAGTGCCACACCCAGCCCCACCGCTACGAGCGGATTGACGTAGGCGTAGCTGGTGGCAAGGGCAGGTCGTACACGCCGCAAGACGTAGCCATAGGCACTGAAGGCGACGAGTGAGCCGAACACGATGAGAAAGCCCATTGCCCATAGTGGACGTGTCGTATGAATATGCGGCATTCCTTCTCTGAAGGTGAAGCTCACAAGCAGCAGGAGAGCACCGCCTGCTACCATCTGTGCCGCGCTGGACATCAGGCCTTTCGGCTGAGGCAAGTATTGACTCCAGGCCGAACCAAGTCCCCAGGACATGGGCGCAAGCACCAGGGCAATAGCTCCGATAGGCGCTGCTCGCATGCCACTTTCCAGGTTCAAGAGCACTACTCCCACAAAACCCAAACCCAGGCCCAGCCACTCCATGCGCTTAGGCCAGCGTCCCCATAATCCGAAGAAGAGGATAGTCCAGAGTGGTATCGCGGCAAGGCCGAGCGCGGCCAATCCCGAAGCGACCCATTGTTCGGCGAAGACGACACCACCGTTGCCGCCTACCAGCAGGAGCGCCCCCAGCACTGCTGCACCGGCCCATTGCTTGCCACGCGGCGCTGGTGTGCCGCGTATGCGCAAAAAGGTGTAGAGGATGCCTCCGGCGATCAAGAAGCGTACCCCCGCCAGCAAGAAGGGTGGGAAGCCTTCGAGGGCTATGCGCATCCCAAGGTAGGTTGAACCCCATATCAGGTAGAGGGCAAGTATGGATAGGATGATGCCCATGCGGTTGCGAGCAATGCTGGTTCCCGCAGGGGATGCTACAACATGCGTTTTTACGTCTCCGCTTGCAAGTTGCCCTTCTACATAAGACATGGTTTGTTGGGTGTCTTTCATGAGGTTATGAATTCTTCCTAGTGAAAGCCGTACCAGCGTTGCCGCCGCTCCCATTCGGGGCTGTCAATGCCGTCATTACTCTTGCTGCCCCAGCGCAGGGCTGCTATGTCGAGGACGATCAGTGCTGTAAACAGAATGATGAGAAATTCCATCATGTCCTCCTCGGTCCCGTGACCGTTCCAGGGGTTCAGGTCGCATCACTAAACAGGTACATACACTAAACAGGTACATACATGTTGTTATACAAGCAATGGTAGCAGACGAGGAGGCCGATTGCTAGAGCCAAGATGGGCATGTTGGCTTCAAGTTGGCTCATGTTTGCTAACCGAATTCTAACCACTTACAATGATTTCACTAGTTATATTCTAACAGGAAATTGCTAACTTGTCAATGGCGATTTAGCCCTGCACCTGGCACCCGCAAGGGCCCCCCACCCAGCCCAGCCACCCCGTGCCACTACATTTCGAAGGACCGCCCCGCCACCAGGCGACGGCGCAGTGGATGTGGAGGTGGGGCAAGGGGCCGTGCGAGATGTAGTGGCACGGGGTGGAGTGGAGCGGCGGATGGGCCCTTGTGGGTGCCAGGTGCGGGATCATCCCAAAACTGTTGGGGAGAGCTCATCCACCCCCGCCTCTACGGCTGTGTTGCAGCCTCTTGCGGTTGCCAGGATGCTTCTTGTGCTAGCAGGCGTTGCTTGCGTTCCAGGCCCCAGCGATAGCCACCGAGCTTCCCATCTTCTCGCACTACGCGGTGACAGGGGACGACGATGGCTACCGGATTGCTGGCACAGGCGCGCGCCACCGCACGCGTGGCTTTGGGATCACCCAGAGCCTGGGCGACCTGGCCGTAGGAGCGCGTACTCCCGTAAGGAATGGCACGCAGCGCTTGCCAGACGCGCCATTGAAAGGCCGTGGCCTGTACATCAATGGGCAAATCAAGCTGCGGTTGTTGACCGTTCAGATGATTGAGCAGGGTGCTGACCCATTGGCTCAGTTCAACTCCATCGCGTTGAATCTCGGCGGCAGGGTATTCGCTATGAAGTGCAGTTTCGAGAACCGCGTCGGAGTCGCCCAGGCTGACGGCGCAGATGCCCTTCTCGGTGGCTGCTATCAAGAGGCGACCCAACGGACAATCGACGATAGCATAGCCGATATGCATGCTCTTACCTCCCTGGCGGTAGGCAGCCGGAGTCATGCCAAGTTGAGCAGGTGCCTGCTCGTACAGACGGCTACTGGACCCATAACCTGTATTGTAAAGTGCAGTAGTCACGGTTTCTCCTTCCTTAAGCTGCTGCTTCAATTGCCCCAGCCGATATGCCTGCGCATACTGCCGGGGTGTAATACCCATGATGCGTTTGAAAATCCTCTGCAGGTGATAAGGGCTGACACTGACCTCTTTACCCAGTGCCTCGAGTGTAAGTGGACCTTCAAGATGCGTGTCGATATAGTGACAGGCATGTTGAACCATCTCCAGCTGCAGTTGATAGACGCTGGCCTCCTGGGGACGGCAACGCCGACAGGCACGATACCCGGCCTGTTCTGCTGCTTCCGGTTGGGGGAAGAAGACAACTTGCTCTCGCCGGGGCCGTCGAGCTGCACAAGATGGGTTGCAGTAAATGCCTGTGGAGCGTACAGCATAAACGAATGTTCCGTCGGAGTGTTTATCTCTGGTCAGGACGGCCTGCCAATAGGTTTCTTCGTGCATGATTGAATCTCCTTATCATTGCGTTGTTTTCTCATACAAGGCTTGTATCTATAGTAAGATAGAATCACGCTGAAAGCTATCTGATTCTTGCGTTCAAAGTTTGCCGACATGGGACACTTGTTTTTGTGAAGAACTCTTGGTAGCGGAAGGTGAGCCTGATGAATTGAGACTCTTGAGACATGGGACACTTGTTTCTGTGAGGATCTCTATGAGGAAACCTCGGTGGTGGAAGGTGACTGGATTGGGACTCTTGGGACATGGGTTGTGCTGCCCTGGCGAGACAGCGATAGGCTACCCAAAAGGACACGTGAAGCAGTGATTGCTTCATGGAAAGTATACCAGGTTGGGTGGTCAGAGTCAAGTCTTTGGCACCTTCGGGTGTGCGTAAGATTGTTGCAAGGAGGGTCCTGGACCAGGGCGGAGGCAAGCTCCGCCCCTACCAACTGGCTGCTGGGTCCCCCTCCTCAACGTGGTTAGTAGGGGCGGAGCTTGCCTCCGCCCTGGGGTTGGGTGGTTTGGCTCCGCTTGACAGATTTTCTCGATTTATATCATAATCATCATATGTATGATGAATGTCATGTAAAAAAGCTCAAGAGGAAGAAAGAATTTTCCCCATCATCAAGCGGGTGTAAGGAGGAGACATGAGTACGCAAGAGCACACGACGAAAGCTGTTCCGCCTATGCGAGGGTTGGGTCAAACCCTACAAATGACCGTCGTCGAGCAGAGTCCTGACCGTGTGGTGGTGACGATGCCCGTCACGGCCTCTCATCATCAGCCCTGGGGTTACCTTCACGGGGGAGCGAGTACCGCTCTGGCAGAGACGGCCGCGACGCTCGGGGCGTTTTTGAACTGTCCCCCTGATATGGTAGCATTCGGACAGGAGATAAACGCGAACCATCTTCGCTCGGTTCGTGAAGGGATGTTAACGGCAACGGCAACCCCACTTCATATTGGGCGCACATCTCAGGTTTGGGACATACAGATCCGCGATGAGCAGAACAAGCTGATCTGTGCCTCTCGTTGCACGCTTGCGGTCATATCAAGCAATCCTCGTGGTAAAACACAGGGATAAGCGCTTGTATCCTTTTCTAGCAGAAAAGGATCATGGCTATTAGGCCTGCCGATGTAGGACAAGGAGTCGCAATAACATGGAAGAGAAAGTCTACCGAACCGAACTTACGCCGGTCAGTTTCCTCCACCGCAGCGCCCTGGTATTTCCCGACAAGACGGCGGTGGTCCAGGGTAACCGACACTATAGCTACCTCGAGTTTGCGCAGCGCGTGAACCGCCTCGCCTCCGGCCTGCGAGGCATGGGCCTCGAGAAGCATGATCGAGTTGCCTTCTTGTGTCACAACAGTCCCGCCTTGCTTGAAGCACACTTTGCTGTGCCCGCCGCAGGTGGCATTCTAGTTGCCGTGAATACCCGGCTGAACTCGCAGGAGATCGGCTATGTCCTGGCGCACTCGGGGGCCAGGTACCTCTTCGTCGACACCGAACTACAGTCCCTGGTCGAGCCACTCAACCTGGAAGGCATGCAGGTGGTACGTATCGATGATACTGGCGCAGCCGATGATCCCTACGAAGGGTTTCTCGCCCAGGGATCACCCGAGCCGGTCAGGAGCTGGCTCGATGACGAGGAAGAGCCTCTCGCGATCGACTACACCTCGGGCACCACCGGCAATCCCAAAGGCGCGGTGTACTCGCACCGCGGGGCCTACCTTGGTGCGATTGGGCAAGTGATCGAGGCGGGATTGAGTAGCAAAAGCGTCTACCTATGGACACTGCCGATGTTCCATTGCAATGGCTGGTGCTACACGTGGGCTGTGACCGCCGTGGGGGGCACGCATATCTGCATGCGTAAGCTCGACCCGGCTCTCATCTGGGACCTCTTTGACACTGAGGGGGTCACTCAATATAATGGCGCCCCTACGGTGCAGATTTTCCTGGTGAATCATTCCAAGGCACACCGCCTCGACCGGCAAGTTACCACAGTCGTTGGCGGAGCACCCCCTTCGCCCACGCTGCTTGGGCAAATGAAGGCGCTCAATATCCACCCAATCCACGCCTATGGCCTCACTGAAACCTATGGCCCTTACGCCCTTTGCGAATGGCACAGCGAGTGGGATACGCTTCCTCTTGGCGAACAGGCACGCCTCCTCGCTCGACAAGGGCAGGGCAATGTGGTTGCCGACCGCATGCGCGTCGTTGACGAGGAAATGAACGATGTACCCCGTGATGGTCAGTCGATGGGTGAGGTCGTAATGCATGGCAATCACGTCATGAAGGGCTACTACGAGAATGCGGATGCGACTGCAGCGGCGTTCACAGGCGGTTGGTACCACTCCGGCGACCTGGCTGTGTGGCACCCCGACGGCTATGTTGAACTGCGCGATCGCAAGAAGGACGTTATCATCTCGGGCGGTGAGAACATCTCGACCATTGAGGTGGAGCAGGTAGTTGTCCAGCACTCCGCGGTTCTGGAGTGCGCTATCGTAGCTGTCCCCGACGAGACATGGGGTGAGCGTCCCAAGGCCTTTGTCACCTTGAAGCCGGGGACGTCGGCGACCGAGCAGGAGATCATCACCTTCTGCCGCGAACGCCTTGCACACTTCAAGTGCCCTGTTGCTGTAGAATTTGGTGACCTGCCCAAGACTTCAACCGGGAAGGTGCAGAAATACGTGCTACGCGATAAGGAGTGGGCGGGACGCGAGAGACGCATCAACTAAGGGGGGAGCAAGGCTTAAAGCATTTGTTTCCCTATGTGTAATCTACAATAGAACAGCTAAACCCTGCAAGTTATGTCGAATCGCCTTCTTGGTTGCACATTCCACACCTCATTAGGAGGGTGTATGAACTACGTGTAGGCAAGCGAGCGTAGGGGCCTATCCGTTCCCGTTTGCACGCCTTCTGCTCGCTCGCTTGTCTACAAACAATTCACGACTCTGCTGGGAAATTCCAAATCAATGCTCGCTTTGAGCGTGAATGTCATTCCCATTTGAGCTTGGGAAACCAATTTCCCAGCAGAGTCATTCACACACCCTCATTTAGGATAGCGGTTGAAGCAAGAGACATTTTGTGGTAGAGTAACAATACCAAGTGAGAGTCTGCTTGCCAAGCATAGGAGTGCTGGTGGGCGACACTTATTATCCAATAGAGACTAACAAACGTTTGTTAGTCTCTTCGTGATTGTATTTCAGAATGTGATGTTCAAACAAAGGAGATCGATCAGCTGTTTTTGCAGAAGATCGGTGCCCCCAGAAAAGGAGGCTCACCTGATGTCATCGGTTCATCAACAGGCCCCAACCATGCGCCGTTACGAACAACAACTCGCGCGGGCCATCGGCGTACTCGGCAACATCTGCATCACTGTGTCCGGCATCACCCCCACCGCGTCCATCTTTATCATCGCACCGGTTGCCTTTGCCAACCAGGGCAGCGGTACCTTCCTGGCCTTTGTTCTCGCCGCGGTCATCGGACTTGGTATGGCGATGTGCTACGCTGAACTCGGCTCCGCGTTCCCTATCGTAGGCGGCCAATATTCGATCGTAGCACGGGTGCTGGGCAAGCCTGTAGGGTTCCTGGCTTTCGTCGACTTTCTGACGCTGGCAGTCTTTATCCCCAGTTCTATTGCGCTGGGAGCAGGCCAGTATGTGGCAGTTCTGTGGCCGGTGGCCAACAATGCGAACCTGATCGGGCTGATCGTCATGCTGATCACCACCGTCATCGCCATCCTACATATCAGATTCAATGCGGTCGTTACCGGTATCTTTCTAGCCATCGAACTCCTGGCTGTTGGGACGGTGACCGTGATAGGTTTCACGCACATCCACCAGCCCTTGAGCATCCTCCTTTTCCCACAGACGGTCGGTGCCCATGGTGTGCTCTCCCCGATCTCACTCGGTGTGCTGCTCGCCGGCGTCTCCACCGCCATTTTCGCCTACAACGGGTACGACGCACCTATTATTTACTCTGAGGAGATGACCGGGCCACGCAGGGGGGTAGCTAAAGCGGTCTTCTGGAGCCTGGGTATCACGATTGTCGCTGAACTGGTTCCGGTCACAGCAGCCCTGGTTGGTGCTCCTTCACTGGCTGAGCTGGTTCACTCGTCCACTCCCATGGCATATGTTTTGACGTCTCTGGGAGGCAGCACCCTCAATGCTCTGGTAAGCGTGGGCGTGCTGCTTGCCATCTTCAACGGGAACATCGCCATCATGCTGACATTCGGGCGCCTTGTTTACAGTTCGGGACGTGACAAGGCCTGGCCCGAACCGATAAGCAGATGGCTGGCTATGACCCAACCCCGGTTCAAGTCACCCTGGGTAGCCACAGCTCTGGTCGGGATTGTCGGTGCACTCTTGACCTACTTTTCAAATGTGGCGTCCCTGGTCACCTTTACCGGCGTGCTGCTTGTCATCTTGTACGGGCTGGTCGCTCTATCTGCCCTGGTGAGCCGCTTCACGCAACGAGACCTGGTCCGGCCATATAAGATGTTGCTGTGGCCGCTCTGGCCTGTGATCGGGCTGGTCGGGTGTGTGGTGGTTTTTACGCAGCAAACACTCACCGATATGGGCATTTGCGCTGCTATCTTCATCGTGGCCGGCATCTATTATGCCGTCTATCTGCGACCGCGGCAGGCTACCCACTGGGTAATGCTCGCGCCGGCTCATCATGACGATGCCGAGCCAGTGATTGCCGAGCCGGTGGGAGGTCTGGACGCAACTGCAGGGAGCTAAGGGAACATAGACAGGAGGTATAAGATGCGAGCGCGAGAGTTGGGCATCATCATTGGAACCCTCTCACCGGGCCCCAACGACGCAATAACCGACGTAGCCGGTGTGCGCGTTGGCTCTACCACCCTCATCGGAGAAGAGCCGTCTCTCCTGGCCGGTCGTGGCCCGATCCACACCGGCGTAACGGTCGTGATGCCCCATGAAGGCAATATCTGGAAGGAGCCGCTGTTCGCCGGTTGCCACAGCCTCAACGGCAATGGCGAAATGACCGGGTTGGAATGGGTAAGAGAGTCGGGCACGCTGATGTCGCCCATCGCCCTCACCAACACGCATAGCGTAGGTGTCGTGCGTGATGCGCTGGTGATCGACGCCATAGCCAACCACAACCCGGAGGACATCTTCTGGGCCTTACCGGTCGTCGCAGAGACATACGATGGCTTGCTCAATGACATCAACGGCCTGCACGTCAAACCTGAGCATGTTGCCCAGGCCATCAAGGTCGCATCTGCCGGACCGGTGGCTGAAGGCAACGTTGGCAGCGGCACCGGCATGATCTGCCATGATTTCAAGGGCGGTATCGGCACGGCGTCTCGCGTGGTCCCTGCTGCATCAGGCGGCTATACCGTGGGTGTACTCGTGCAGGCCAATCATGGACGCCGGGAACGCTTACAGATCAACGGAGTGCCGGTCGGCGAGGCTATTCCGCACTCGGAGATGCCTATTCCGGAGCTACCCATGCCAGGTAGCTCCCCGATTTATCGTGGGAGAGGAGGATCGATCATCGTCATCGTGGCAACAGATGCTCCTCTCATCCCCACACAATGCGCACGGCTGGCCCAGCGTGCAGGTCTGGGGATCGCCCGGACAGGTGGCGTGGGCGAGCATACGAGCGGTGACATCTTTCTCGCCTTCTCAACGGCCAACCGTGGCATACCGGCCAGCGAGTATAGCGACGTGACACCCCTGACTGTCCCGCTGACGATGCTCTCCAATACCTACATCACAGACCTGTTCGATGCCGTCGTGGAGGCGACTGAAGAAGCCATTGTGAATGCGCTAGTAGCCGCTAAAACAATGACGGGGCGCGATGGAGTAACGGCTCACGGCCTGGACCCCGATCGCCTTGTCAGCGTGATGCGCCACCATGGCCGCCTATGAAAGCATTTGAATCCATCATGGAAACTCATAGTGGCGATATGCAAGGAAATTGAGCAGCATCTCACCTCTGCCAGCCTCATCCTCCTACTCATCAGCCCCGATTTCATTCATTCGGATGCCTGCGATGTGGAAATGCACAAAGCTCTAGCGCTGCATCGTGCGGACCATGCGCGGGTGATGCCCATCCTGCTGCGCCCGGTTGTGTGGGAAGGCACTCCCATTGCCGATCTGCAGCTCTTGCCGTTGGATGGCAAGCCTATCACGACCTGGCGCAATCGCGATGAGGTGTTCCACCAGGTGGCTTACAGCATTGGCAACACGGTCAGAACACTGCTCGCTCTTCCTCCCCTTCCCGCTTTAGCAACACAGATACAGCCGACCAGGGAGAGCCAGCAGCCTCAGGAGCCATCACCAGAGATGGTGCAACCGTCCACTCGCTCTTCAGTGGCTCTGGAGCCTGGCTCTCCCCCGCGAGAACCTCCCTTCGAGCCGCGCAATCCCTATAAGGGACTGCATGCCTTTACCACTGAGGACGCCGCTGATTTCTTTGGACGGGAGCGCCTCATCAGCGAACTCATCACAACACTCCAGAAGGCGCTCTCCTGCCAGCAGTACGGGGACGCGCAGCGGTTGCTGACCCTGGTCGGCCCCAGTGGCTCCGGCAAGTCGAGTGTCGTGCTGGCAGGGTTGCTGCCAGCACTGCAACGGGGAGCATTGCCAGGAAGTGAACGCTGGATTTTCCTGGCGCCGATTGTCCCTGGATCCCATCCTCTGGAGAAACTGGCTCGTAGCCTGTCCTACCAGTTCCCCCAGCGCAGTCTGGCCTCGTTACAAGAAGACCTGGACCTGCCTTCAGGGCGGGGATTGCATCTGTTGGCTGAGGCCCTCGCCAGGGGAGGTGATACGTCCGTCGTCCTCTATATTGATCAGTTTGAAGAATTCTTCACGCAGACGCTGGAGGAGACAGAGCGAGCACAGTTCATCAAGCTCCTGGTTACGGCTATCACCGAGCCGCGTGGGGCGCTCGTGGCTGTGCTTTCCCTGCGAGCGGATTTCTACGATCGTCCCATGAACTATCCTCCCCTCTTCCGCTTGATGCAGGCGGCGCAGGTGCCGGTGCTCCCCCTCGATCATCGCGACCTGCGCGACGTGATCAAGAAACCGGCAGCCCTGCCGGATGTGCGTCTGCGGTTTGAAGATGACCTGGTCGGCGAACTGCTCGTCGAAATGCGCGGGCAGAGCGGTGCCCTTCCCCTGCTGCAATTCACGATGGATCGTCTCTTCCAACGTCGGCAGGGACAATTGCTCACGCTGGCAGCGTATCACGAGATGGGGGGCATCCAGGGAGCGTTGGCCCAGCATGCCGAAGCAACCTATGCCTCGTTGCCCACAGACGAGCACCGCAGCCTCACACGCGCCCTCTTCTTGCGCCTGGTAGATCCAGGTGCGCCTGACCAGGACCCGACGCGGCGACGGGCAGCGCTCAGCGAGCTGGTGCTGGCCGATCCGGCCAAAGCAGTGATCCTGGAGGAGGTGACCGCCGCTTTTACCGCTGCGCGTTTACTGACGACCGCCGACCAGGAGGGAGTGGCAGTCGTGGAGGTGAGCCACGAGGCGGTGATCCGTGGCTGGTCCCGCCTTGCCACATGGCTGCGTGAGGCACATGAAGATCTCTACCTTCAGAGGCGGATGCGCGAAGATGCTGCGGCATGGATCAGACAGGGACGCTCGGTGGCGCGGCTCTACCGTGACGAGCAGCTGAAGGAGGCCCTGGCCTGGAAAAAGCGTTCCCTGCTGAGCCTCGACGAGGAGGACTTCTTGCAGGCCAGTGCCAGCGAGCACAAGCGGCAGCAGAAGCGCTATCGACGGCGCACCGTGCTGGTGGGCCTGGGTCTGACAGGGTTGGGCTTGACCGCGGCCGCTGCCATCATCAACAGCGTGCTGTCCCCGAGGAACGAGCCATCACGTCCTCTTCTCTTTCCCTATAGCTATAACGGGCATACTGGTGCTGTGACCAGCGTGGCGTGGTCGCCTGATGGCAAGCGCCTCGCCTCGGCAAGCTGGGACACAACCGTGCGCGTGTGGGATGCCAGCAGCGGGCAGACCCTGCTCACCTACAGTGGCCATACTGATGCTGTGACCAGCGTAGCCTGGTCGCCTGATGGCAAGCGCCTCGCCTCGGCAGGCTGGGACAAGACCGTGCAGGTGTGGGATGCCAGCAGCGGGCAGACCCTGCTTACCTACCGCGGGCATACTGATTGGGTGGAGAGCGTGGCGTGGTCCCCTGATGGCAAGCGCCTCGCCTCGGCAAGTGATGATCAGACCGTGCAGGTGTGGCTGTGGCTACAAAGCTAGAGACGTTTACACTCACGCTTAGACCATCGTCGATGCCATGGGCGCTGAGCCTGTGTACTTCCCTGTTCATTCGGTGCACCGGATGGGTGATTGCCTGTGGTGGGTGAAAGGGGCAGGCCAATACGGTTCAAAGAAAAAGAATTCACGCTCATAAGGACTGGGCAGAGCGGGCATACCTGTCCCCCGGACAGCGAGGCCTGGCACCCACAAGGGCCCATCCGCCCCACACCACTACCCCGTGCCACTACATTTCGTCTGGCCCACCGCCCCGAGCATCGGCCCACCGCGCGTCTGGGGCGGGGTGGTCATTCGACATGTAGTGGCACGGGGTGGTTGGGTCGAGGTGAGGGGCCCTTGTGGGTGCCAGGCCGCTTGCTCTACACAACGTGGCTTGCCATAACACGTACTTCTGCTTATCTGGCGGATAGCCGTATTTGCGTAGGAGACGTTTTACCAGCGTTCGCAGTTTGGCCCGGACACTCTCTCGCACCGTCCAGTCGATCGTCACAGAGCGCTCCAGGAGATAGATGCCTCTTTTCTGTGCCGTCACTACCAACCGTGCCTGTTTTTGCAATAGGTGCGGAGCCGTGCATTGAAATAGATAGATGAGGTCTGAGGCGCTCCAGCCCTCCGCCCCCAAGCTTTGAGACCCAAGCACCTCTTCGTTGATGTCCACAATGTGATACGGATATCTACTCTCCAGGGCTAGCAGACAGGGTTGAGAAATCATTACCCAGTGTAGCCCATTGCTGCTACTGCACGAGCATCGTATGCAGAGACTTGCTGGAGATGTACGATACTCGGGGAGAGAAACCAAGAGCATACTACCAGTGGACATATCTCATCAGTGAGTGAAAGAAGCTTCTCGCAGTTACGCAATGTCGTAGGTAAGGAGTCTGCATCGTGAAAAAAACCATCCTCATTGGAGTGGTCAGTACTCTGTTGTTGCTCAGCATCATCGCCGGCGTCGTCGTTGTACAGGCTCCATGGGTCTCAGCCAAGGGTATCCATGGGAAGCACAAGCACACGGTAAGCATGACCACGAAGTTGACGCAGAACCTGTTTGCGTTGATAAACCGTGATCGTGCTGCCCAGGGTTTGCCCGCCTATCACTGGAATGCGACGCTGGCCAAGGGCGCACGTGTGCACAGCAGAATGATGGCTCAACCGCAATGTGGGCTGTCCCATCAATGTCCGGGGGAGTCGGACCCCTGTCAGCGCGTCACGAATGAAGGTCTTCAATGGATGGCTTGTGGTGAGAATGCGGGGTATACTTCTCCTGATCCGAGTGCATGGACTGCGATCAAGCACCACATCGAGCAGGGGATGCTGAATGAGCAACCACCAAACGATGGTCATCGCCAGAACTTGCTCAGTTCGGTCTTCCACCAGGTCGGCATTGGTATTTACATCGCCGCCAAGGGAATGATCTGGGTCACAGAGGATTTCACGAACTGAGGGGAGTGAGGCGGTGCAGCATGGGCTCCCGTGATTAAACATTTGGAGAGTAAAGGGCATAGGGCCTTTGGCCCGACCGTTGCAGGCCACGGCAAAGGGGCCAATAAAAAAGTTAATCATGCTCAATGCACGCAGTCGATTGTGGACTCCATCGTCAGCAACAATTTAACTGATGTGGTTTTGCTCGGGCATAGTTTTGGCGGCACGATCATTGCCAAAGTCGCTGAGGCTATCCCTGACCGCCTGAGACGCCTTATTTTTTGGAATGCCTTTGTGCTTAATGACGGCGAGTGCTTGAACGATAACGTGCCACCGCACTACCGCGCACTCTTCGACAATATGTCAAAGGCTTCGGAAGATTTCACAGTAATGTTGCCTTTTCCCATCTGGCGAGAAGCCTTCATCAACCTGGAAACCCCAGTACCCCAGGGCGGCCAGGACACCCAGCTCTAGGAGGAAGCGCAATGCCAGATTGGCGTTCTGTATCAATGGTAACAGTCGTCTGGCCAGTCGATTACCTTCCTCTTGTTCTATACTTCAATGTATCTTAGCGCGATCATTTACACTTCCTGACTTCCTTCAGGCCGGACTGTCTCAGGCACATCTCTCTCCATTCGCTCACTTGACTCCCCCTCTGCCGCCTCATGCAGAGGTTCTCGGTACTGGTAGAGATAGTCCAGCAGAGAATAGGCTGCTTTTGCGGGCAGTTCTAAGTGCACACTGGGGTCATGCTCAGTCGTGATGTGCAGTTCCTCACCCACCAATTGAAATGTCCATCCGTGAACCATCATCGGGTCAATATTCATCGCACCCCGCCTCTGGATACCCCTGGCTTTAGCCACGGGGAGGAAAGAGGCGTTCCTTTTGGAGTGGGGCGGAAGGGACAACACGCACCTATAGGTACGTGTTCCATGGAACACTTGTCTGCTATACTCTGGGCAGTACTTTGACAACGGAATAATGTTTGTGGGTTCCAAGCTAAATCGTTCGTTTGGGTAAAAGCATTAGCGTGTTTGACCACTGTACACTCTCTTTCTTCTTTGACCCGGGATCTCGAGAACCAAGGTACCGGATGAAACCTAAGACTGAGAAACTACCGCGGGGCTCGCGGAAAGTTAGGCCTGTGGAGGCGAAAGCTCTGGCTTGGAGCAGCAATGCTCCCAGTGAAACTCGTAGCCGACGAAGCAGGAAACCCTTCTCGTGAGGGAAGGAATCCCCTGGCGAAAGCCTGCGGGAGGATGTCAAGTGCTTCCCTCCCTCTTGTGATTACCTGCGATGCATAATTCCGCGAACAATGCGCCGGACAACACGAACGGCGACTGCAACGGCAACAGCTTCTACCAACCAGTCGACAACACCGGGTCGTTTACTTCTACTTTTAAACATGCTGACATCTCCTTGTTCAGGCTTACGAGCAGAGACTACGCACTGTATTCTCTAGCACGTATTTCAGGAGCGGGAAGTCTCAGTATCACAAAGCATTTGACTCAAAGCTTTCCCATTTGCTTTCCAGGAAGGGGGCCAGTACATCCAGACCCTGGTTGCCGAAGGCTGGGGCGTTGAGGACCAAGGTGTCAATGGGACCAAGGGCTTCTCCAACAGAGTGGACCATCGCCTCCACCTGCTCTGCATTCGCAGCATCAGCCTGGATCGCGAGCGCTTTGCCTCCCGCTTTCTCGATGGTCGAGACCACCGTCTGCGCCGCGGCTTCATTCTGATAGTAGTTTACCCCGACCCTGGCTCCAGAACGTCCCAACAGAATAGCTGTAGCTGCGCCAATGCCCCGACTTCCTCCGGTGACTAATGCGACACGGTTCTTCATGGGTTGATATGTATCTGGAAATGTCTGTTCTCCTGAGATCATCTGATGATCACCTTTCTCGTTGCTTTTGTTCATACTTTCTCAACCGGTATGTGTCCTTCGGGAACGTAGAGTTGGTTCTCGCGCCTCGTGCGAAATACACTTCGCGATACATGGTATCTCCGTAACTCTCACTACGGAGAAGCTTTCACGCTTGCTTTTTGAAGAAGGACACACGGAGTTCTGTTCCTTCGGGCTAAAGGATAGCATCTTTCTGTCGGAAACAGGCTGTCCCTCCTGCCAGAAATGTCCTACCCTTTTGAACAGGATTTTTCAGATGGCAGCCGAAGCACGACGGCAATACTATGCAGGAGAAACCGAAGAAGGTGGCTTTGCTGTTGAGTGAAAAGCAGACTGAAGCTGAGTCTCTACCCACCCACCTTTGATGAGGCGCAACGGGATATCCTGAAAGCAGGACCACACCTAAAAGAAGAGCAGGAGCAAAAGCAATCATCCAAACAAGGCAAATCGTCACTCAGGCCAAATAACAGCAAGCAGACGATGTTATGATTGACAGTCTGCTTGCTTCATACGTTTGGGTTGTCAAGTGCATAATGGGGTATGGACAAAGAGGTGGCGGGACGAGGTGTTCAAAGACCTGTTATGCCCGTCAACCACCAGGATGAGCCTTACCTGCTACTGGGATGCTCCGTGAAGAAGCGCACCATCTCCCTCGAGGCGTCAGGTCCCTGTGGATCGGTATAGGACCCGCTGGGACTGCCTCCT
>WNFT01001650.1_pt1 | contig 25963 bp, 16 predicted proteins | sample 5400191 | NCBI WGS metagenome assembly WNFT01 (sample SAMN13153359, study PRJNA577476) | soil metagenome | isolation source: 80 cm saprolite under Madrone tree | place: USA:California | collected 2016-06-14 | reverse complement strand
ACTGGTCCCTCACCACCATTGCTCACGCGGTCGGTTTTGCGCATGAAAGCCACCTGACGCTGCACTTCAAGCGTCTCACCGAGCTGACCCCGAAACACTATCGCTAACAGCGCAAGAATCTACTCAACTCGCGCAAGAATATGGGCGACTGCCCTATCCTGTTTGTGCTAGAGTAGTATCAAAAGCATCTTCCAGCACTGGGAGATGCTGCAAGGAAAATCGGGTGAGCGTCAGATTGTTGCACGAAGTTGGCACCCCCCAGGGCGGAGGCAAGCTCCGCCCCTACGACCCGTACGGGCGTGGTTAGTAGGGGCGGAGCTTGCCTCCGCCCTGGGGCCGGGCGGTTTGGCTGCACGCAAAATGTTGACGCTCACCCAGGAAAATCAACAAAGTTTCAGCAAAGGAGCGTGTTATGCTTCATACCTATCTCACCACAACCTGGCACTTACGCTATCCTATCATCGGCGCTCCGATGGCTTATGTCGGACGAGGACGCCTGGCCCGCGCCGTCTCACAAGCCGGGGGATTGGGCATGATTGGCATCGGCAGTACCGAGTCGGTCGACTTCCTTGCGCGAGAAGCTGCCGTTGCCCGTGGAACGGACCAGGGGCGTTTCGGCATTGGGATGCATGCCTGGGCCATTGAAAGGCGCCCTGACTTGCTTGACGCAGCGATAGAGGCCAAGCCTTTTCTCATCTCCATTTCGTTTGGTTCCCCGGCTCCCTATGTTGAGAGGCTGCATCAGCACGGCATCGTGCTTGCCACGCAAGTCAACACACGATCTGAAGCCATGCAGGCCGTGCAGGCTGGAGTCGATCTCATCGTGGTGCAGGGGACGGAAGCCGGAGGGCACGTCACCGGTCAGGTGAGTACACTTCCTTTGCTGCAATCCGTGCTTGACGCGGTTCAGGTGCCTGTGCTCGTTGCCGGCGGCATCGCATCTCCACGAGGGGTGGCTGCGGCCCTGGCTGCCGGTGCCCAAGGGGTCTGGGTCGGAACCGCTTTGCTTGCCTCGCCTGAATGTGAGAACACGGAGCAGGCCCGGGCACGTGTTGTGCAGGCCCAGGAAACAGATACCATTCTCACCCGGGCCTTCGATGTCGCGCAGGGACTGGCCTGGCCTCCGCAGTATCCCGGTCGAGCCCTGCGCAATCGCTTTACCGATCAGTGGCACTCCCACATCGATGCGCTGCCACAGGCCAGCCAAGCGCGTCAAGAGCTTGCAGAGGCGATCGCTAGCAAGAACTACGATCTCGCCTATATCTATGCAGGCGAAGCGGTGGGATTGGTGACCCGGCAACAATCCGCCGGAGACGTCATCCGGCACCTGGGTGATGGTGCGGAACGCCTGCTACGTGAGCGTTCCGCTCTGCTGCTTGAAGGCCATGAAGCGTCGCGTGAGGGATGATAAGGGACGTCTTAGGAAACGCTCTCAAGGCTATGAATTTGTGCCTTGAATACGACACTGAAATGGATCTGTGAGATAGATCGTTTTCCTAAGTAGAGTAGAAATACGAAAGGGGAAACGCATGCAGATAAGGTCCGAGAACCTGGTAGGTCGGACGATTGCTGGCTATAGATTGCTGGAGATGCTAGGCAGAGGTGGCATGAGTATTGTCTTTTTAGCACAACGTCTGGATAATTCGCAAGACAGGGTTGCTATGAAGATATTGGTGCCCTCGGATGCTGTAACACCGGAAGAATTGCTTTCTTTTCAGGCTCGCTTTCATCGAGAGGCCCAGGCTGCCTACCAGATGCATCATGAGCACATCCTGCCGATCTTGGGCTATGGAGCAGCGGATGATATCTTCTATATGGTTATGCCGGTGATTACTGGTGGGACTCTGGCCCAACGATTGGCAGGCAAGCAAGGACATATGCCTTTAGAGGAAGTTGCAGGGTATCTGAACCAACTCGCGAGTGCCGTTGATTATGCTCATCAGCATGGGGTCATACATCGTGATATCAAACCCAGCAATGTGCTCATTGATAAGCAGGGAAAAGTGTACCTGGTCGATTTTGGTATTGTACACCTTTTCGATAAGGGTCCCTACGCAGTCGATGAGGCCCCGACCAGGTTGACTGCCACGGGACAATTGTATGGGACACCGGCTTATATGGCTCCAGAGCGGTTCAAGGGCGAGCAGGCTGAGCCAGCAACGGACATTTACGCACTCGGTGTCATGCTTTACCTGCTCGTTACGGGCCAGCTTCCCTTCAAGGCTGATAGTCCTCTTCTGGTAGGTATGAAACATCTGAATGAGATGCCACAGTCTCCTCGCTTGCTGCGTCCAGACTTGCCTGAACCTGCAGCGGCAGCAATTCTCAAAGCGCTTGCCAAGGAACCCGCTGGTCGGTTCGCGACTCCGGGAGCGCTGGCGGCAGCATTTAACGCTGGCATGAGAGGGCAATGGACGGAGGGATTGTTTCCCTTGCCGCCAGTTGTGCCGCCAGAGCTGAATGAGGCACAGACACTGCTAGCACCGGTTGTTCCTGTTCCAGAAGCTCCTGCCCAGACCAATCCGTTGGTGCTCGACTCTGCGCCCGCATCCTCCATGGGAGCGGTGCCAGTTGCAAATCCGCCTCCCCGGGTGAGTCCTGCACCGGTTGTTTACCCACAGCCCCGCTCGCGGAATCGCTTCCGCATGTTGCTGCTGGGGGCATTAGCAATAGTTGTGCTGTTGCTGTCGCTGCTGCTCCTGCCAGGATTACAAGCATTGTTCTCGGGTTCTTCAACACCTGGTCCAGCTCACCAGGCTCTTCCTACGAGCACCGGGAAAACTCCCACACATACTGGGATTACTCCTACACCAACTACTGGGGTGACACCGACTCCTACAGTATCGCCCACGTCATCTCTGGGAACAACGCCAACGCCAAAAGTGACAACGGCACCAACTCCTGGAGTAACGCCAACGTCCACCCCTGGAGTGAGACCAACGCCCACTCCTGGAGTATCGTCGACGCCCACCCCTGGGGTGAGACCAACGTCTTCATCCACACCGGGGGTCTGCTTAGTTGTGGTATGTGTGTCATATCCATAGACCTGGAGGTGACACCGGTACGACCACACTAACCGGTGGTAGCCTGAGATTGTGAGCTCATTTTTGTGGAGCTTTTTGAGCTCACCACCACTTAATGTAGCTCTCCCAGTGACACCAACAGGGTGATTTAAAAGTCGCATTTCGTGGTTTTTCCTCGCCGCACGTGCTCGATAAATCGGCACTCTACTACGGCGCTCACTGAGAGTAATTGTGGAGGTTGTGGCCGGCTGAAAGCCGGCCACAACCTCCACAATTACTCTCAAAGTCAGCCCGCTTGCGGGCTGACAGGAGCAAAAGGACAACTTTTAAATCGCCCTGGGTCTCGCACACATTCCCTATACACATAGTAATTTATATGTTATGATACGATGTAATAGCAGGGATGCTGCGTTATCCTCTTCCCCTCTACCGTTGTCCAGGTCCTGAGTTTGGAATCTTTCTTCTGCGGTGCTGTACTTAATAGGTTGTCCCTGTAGAACGATGTCGTTCGCTCATACAAGAACAAGCACAACGGAGGTTCTCATGGGTAGTTTCCGCTTCACTCGCTTGACTGTCAGTATTATTGCAGGCGTGGCCATCTTAGTTATCCTTGCCATTGTCCTCGTAAGCGTCCTCGTCTCGCGTCCTGGCAGCACATCCCCACAAGGGCAACATGGTCCTCCGTACGCGATTGCCTTGAGTAACTCGTTCATTGGCAATACCTGGCGCGTGGAAATGGAGAACGAGTTCAAGGCGGCCTGTGCGATGGAGCCGTACAAGACACTGGTCAAGTGTTCTGTCTTCAACGCGGGTAACGATGTATCGAAGCAGACCCAGCAGATGGACGACCTTATCTCGTCGCACGTGGATGCCATTATTATCAACGCTGCCTCACCCACAGGTTTGAACGGAGTCATTCAGCAGGCATGTAATGCAGGTATTCTGGTCGTCTCATACGATAATGTCGTTACCGCTCCCTGCGCCCTCAAGGTCAATACCGACCAGTATAAGTTCGGCCAGCAGCTAGCGCAGTTCGTGGTGGATAGTCTGAACGGCAAGGGCAACGTCATCATGGTCACCGGCGTTCCGGGGACGCACGTCGATGAGGAGCGCACGCGCGGGGCTCAAGACGTCTTCAAGGCGAACCCCGGCATTAAAGTGATCGCCCAATACACGGGTATGTGGGCCTCAGATGTGGCCGAGCGCAACACGGCATCCCAGTTGCCTTCGCTTGGCACTGTCGACGGCGTATGGTGCCAGGGTGGCACTGATGGGGTAATTCGTGCAATACTGGCTGCCCATCGTCCGCTGCCCAAAGTGGTTGCAGGCGAGGCCGAAAATGGCTTCCGCGAGGACATCCTCCAGTACAAGAGTCAGGGCTTCAAGGCGATGTCTATCGGTCAGCCTCCCTTCCTCGTGCTCACCTCTCTGGAGTTGGCAGTCGAGGTGTTGCAGGGCAAGCACCCCAAGGCGGATGTTACCATCCCCTTCCCCTTCGTCACCCAGGCTACCGTGAAGGAGGGAGAGACAGCCTTCAATTCGCTACCCAGCAGCTTCTTCGCCGACTTCACCGATAGCGGCCCCAACGCCGTCGTCGCTATCTGCGTAGCGGCTGCAACCCAGGCCCAGGTTTGTCCAGGCGGTCTCAGCGTAAAAATTCCGTAACTATTCAGGTTCCTTCGCTGCGAGACTCCCCAGCGCCTGCGGCGCTTCGCAAGCTTTCGTTTGTTGCTGTGGGCCAGGCAGCCGCAGGCTGCCTGGCCCACAGCAACAAACAGAGGCGAGCCACCGCAGGTGGCGAGGACACACAGACGCTGTCTGGGGGACAGTGTGCCCCGGACTGCGTCCTGAATAGTTACAAAATTCCCTAATAATAGAGGGGCGCAAAGCATTGCGCCCCATAGGCATCAACCTAAGCCAGGGGGAGCGGTAGGAGGCTGGGTGATCCGTAGGGGCGAGGGTGGTTGGGATGAGTGGAGTGGGCCTTTATGGTCGCCCGCGTAGCCCGGTATGGTTGACGACAGGGTGGGTAAACGTCGCAGAAAAGGACGGCGGGCGACCATAAAGGCCCTCCCCGCACCACCCAACCTCCCTCGCCCCTACGGATGCTGATGGGCTTTTCCTTAACTTGATGCCTATGGGGGCGCAATGAAGTGTGCCCCATAGAGGAGCGTATGTCGTATGGCGAGCATTGAAGGCAGAGACATCTCTAAGTCATTCGGCGGGGTACGTGCGCTTCGCAATGCGTCCTTCTCGGCTGAGCCAGGAGAGGTGCAAGCACTCGTTGGTGAGAACGGCGCTGGCAAGAGTACCATGATTAAGATCCTGAGCGGCCTGTTCCGTCCCGATGCGGGCCAGACATGGGTGCAGGGCCGTGAGGTGGTGCTGGGTGACCCACAGGATGCGATGCGCCTGGGCATTGGGACTGTCTTCCAGGAACTGACGCTTCTGCCCTATATGACCGTGGCTGAGAATTTACTGATGGGACGGGAACCACGGAACCTTGGTTTCATCGACCGCGCTGCTACAGCGTCGGCAGCCTGGAAGTTGCTTCACGAGGCGGGTATTTCAGGTATTGAGCCGCTGGAGCTGGTTGCTAACCTCTCGCTTGGGCAGCGGCAGATCGTCGAGGTCGTCAAGGTGATCTCGCGTCACCCGAAGATTCTGTTCATGGACGAGCCTACCTCCGCGCTGGCTGAACGAGAGGTGGAGTGGCTGTTCGGCGTGATCCGTAAACTGCGCGAGCAGGGCACCTGTATCGTCTTCACTTCGCATCGCTGGAACGAGATCAAGGGCATCGCCGACCGCATTATGATCTTCCGCAACGGGGAAAATGTGGGTACCTACGAGGCTACGGCTCTGAGCGAACAGGACGCGGTTGAGCACATGACCGGGCGCAAGCTCGATATGCTCTACCCGGAACCGGTCACTCTGCCGGAAAAAACGCCCATGTTGCAGGTAAGCAATCTTTCCGGCGCAGGTCTCCACGAGGTATCATTTTCAGCATATAAGGGCGAAGTGCTCGGTATCGGAGGGCTGGCAGGTCAAGGGCAACGCGAACTGCTGCTCACGCTCTTTGGCGTCAATCGAGCCAGGAGCGGAACAATAGAAATCGAGGGCAAAAGTGTACGGATAGGCAACCCTCGCGAAGCGATTCGCAGGGGCATGGCGCTGCTGCCGGAGGACCGTAAAACGGAGGGACTCCTGCTGCCTCTGCCCGTGAGGCAAAATCTCACCTTGCCCATCCTGGGACAGCTCTCGCGCAGTGGGTTCATTCGCCGCGACTGCGAGGCCAGCCTCATCCGCACGATGATTGATCGCCTGACCATCCGCACGCCGAGCATAGATCAACCCGTCGGGGCGCTCAGCGGCGGCAATCAGCAGAAGGTCCTCATTGGGCGCTGGCTGCTCACACAGGCGCGTATCCTCCTGCTCTACGATGTGACACGCGGCGTCGATGTGGCGACGAAACACGAGATCTACGAACTGATTAAGCACCTGAGCCAGGAGGGGCGCACGATCCTGCTCTACTCGACCGATACGGAGGAGATGGCTCATGTCTGCCACCGCGTCCTGGTGATGCGCGAGGGGCGTATCGTTGAGGAGATCGCCGGTCCGAACATTGCTCCCGAAGCGATTGTGGCAGCCGCGATTCACGTGGCTGCACAAGTCAATGTGGAGGTGCCCCGATGAGTACAACAGAAACGAAGTCCGATGTTGAGCGTGCCCAGCGCACCCCCGCGGACCTGCGCTTGCATTACTACGGCGCTCAGAACGTGCCTCTGCTCCTAAGTATAGGCATTCTGGTCGCGATGATTATGCTGTACCTGATCCTCTTCGTACTGGCACAACGCCGCCTGCCTGGAAGCTTCGAGCTTTCGACGACGCTCAACAACACGATGAGCGTCGGACTGGCGGCGGTTGGGCAGACGCTGGTGGTCCTGACCGGCGGCATTGATCTGTCGGTTGGGGGCATTGTTGATGTCACCAACAGCGTCGCGGCCCAGACGATGCATGATAATCCGGGGTCAATGCTCGGCATAACGCTGCTGGTCCTCGCCATTGGTGCGGGGGCAGGCTTGATCAACGGGCTGCTCGGTAACATCGGCATCGTGCCATCGAGCCTGGTTATTTTCATCTTGCTCATCCTGCTCTGGCAGGTACTGCGGCGCACGCGCTTTCTCGTCACGCTCTATGCCATCGGCAACGATGAGCGTGCCGCACGGGCGAACGGTGTGCCGGTGAACCTTGCCAAAATCGGGGCCTATACGGTGGGTGGACTCTTCTCCGGCGCCGCCGGACTCTATCTTGCCGCGGTCGCTACCTCGGGCGATGCGACATCGGGTACACCCCTGACGCTGACCTCGATTGCCGCGGTTGTACTGGGAGGCGTCAGCCTCTTCGGTGGACGCGGAAGCGCCGTAGGTAGCCTGGTGGGTGCCTGCATTCTCACCCTGCTCCTCAATGTGCTCTTCTTCGCGGGCATCAATCCGCAGTTGCAAGAATTCTTCCAGGGCCTCTTTCTCATCCTCGCGGTTGTCGCCAGCACCCTGGTGCGCCGCTTCCTGCAGAGCGAACGCTGAGTAGAGGGGAGTTTTCGATGAGTACAGAACAGCGCACCTTCCTACAGCCCTGGCACCGGCTCTCACACAGCCAACGCGGCACTCTCCTGGCATATATTGCCGTCTTTGTGCTCTTCATCGTCGGCGGCATCTATCGCCCCAGTTTTGTCTATCCCAACAATATCGGACAACTCCTCCTGCTCGCCTCATTTGTAGGCATCGTAGCCGCTGGCCAGACGTTTGTCATCCTCATTGGCGGCATCGACCTTTCCGTCCCCTGGGTGCTCAACGCCATGGCCGTGCTGCTCACCACGACCTCGCTGGGCATGGACAGCCGTGCCTGGTGGGTGGTCCCACTGGTGCTGCTCGTTGGTCTGGCTATCGGCATCGTCAATGGACTGGGCATTGTGCTGTTTGAGATCCCCCCCGTCGTGATGACGCTGGGTATGAACGGCGTGATGCAGGGCCTCGTGCTCGGTCTCACCGGAGGCTTCACCTGCAGCGCCTGCAACTCCGTCGCCCCGCCCTCAGTGCAGACAGTGATCACCGGTCAGTTGCTCGGCATACCGGCGGGCCTGCTGGTCTGGCTGCTGATTGCGGTCCTCGCCGGGCTGGTGCTCGGCTTCACCACGCTCGGTCGCCGTATTTACGCGCTTGGCAACAATGCCGTGGCAGCCTACCTTGCCGGTGTCAACGTGCGCCTGGTCACGGTCATCGTCTACGCCCTGGGCGGCCTGTTTGCCTCCATAGCAGGCATCGCCCTGACCGCCTTTGGGCAGCAAGCGACGCTTGGCATGGGCGATCCCTACCTCTTCGACAGCATCGCGGCGGTCGTCATCGGCGGCACCTCCATCCTTGGCGGGCGGGGAAACTACTGGGGCACAATCGCCGGTGCAATCTTCCTGGTCGTCCTCCGCGCCGTCCTGCAGGAATACAACATCTCCGAGGCCGGTCGCAGCATCGCCACCGGCGTCGTGATCCTGGTCGCGCTGCTGCTCTATGGCCGCGAAGCACGCGAGGTGTGAAATCGAGTGTAGAAGAACTGGCCCCCTTGGTCCATCTCAAAATCTGAGCGAGACCGGGGCCATGTCCTGGCGGTTGCGAACGCTCGCTCCGTTTGGCATTACGCCTTTGGAACAGTGGTATTGCGCACGGTCTGAAGAGTGATCAAGCCATTGTGAAATATGAAGGTATCTACTCCATCGGAGACGCTTGCTCGCGCAGAGTCAGCGGTCCACTCAAGAAAGAGAACATTGTCCGCGTAGACGGTTTTGACTGCCCACCGCGCCTTGGGAAGAGCCTGGAGAAGATCGGCAAAGAAATTACGTATCGCGTCCTTGCCACGGAGAACACCAGACGGGCTGATGAGGATGGCGGTGTCGGCGTAATCCATCAGAATGGCATCGAGATCTTCGGCACCCAGGGCCTGTCCGTGGTGAGTAAAGACTTCTTCCGGCGTCCTTTTCGATAGATTTGTTTGTGTCATCGCTCTCTCCTTTGTAAATACTCTGCAAATGAGGGTGATCGTCCACCCTCTGACACATTAGTGACCTTTTTCCGTTGGATGTTTGTGGTCACTACTCATAGTGTAGTAGGAGCGTGTTCATTTTACAAGTGCCTCACCGCATACCGCATATTCTTCGGTGTCAAGCCCAGGCTGGCTGGCACACGGCGTACAACACGCTCCAGGCTGAGTCGCACTGCAAGCGCTTTTTCCTCTCGTTGCTCGGGTGAGGCGCATGCGGAACTCTACCTCTTCGCCCTCAACGACCTCTTTCGGGCCAGTGATGGGGTGCAGCGTCAAAAGCTCTTCTTCTTCTCTGGCTTTGACTTGCAACACAACCATTGGAATAAGCATTTCCTGAATTGAGATACCGCCGTGCCCATACGCTGCGGGCTTATAGCGTGATCCGCTATGGCTAGTAGCACAGGGGCTGGCCTGGCCTCCGCAGTATCCCGGTCGAGCCCTGGGCAATCGCTTTACTGATCAGTGGCATTCCCACATCGATGCGCTCCCACAGGCCAGCGAAGCGCGTCAACAGCTTTAGGAGATCACTGCCTCATTTGGATGTTGTATGCACCAGCGCATACCTTAGTACCTCATCAATAGTTTGCACAGGTGTGAGTTTAATAGCATCAAGGATGTAAGATGGTAACTCTTGTGCTTCTTTGAGGTTATCTGCCGGGAGGAGAACTTCTTTGACCCCAGCATCATAGGCTGCTCGTATCTTTTGCTGGATGCCCCCGACAGCCAATACCTTACCCATGATGGTGATTTCGCCCGTTATTGCGACATCGTTTCGTACCGGCTGCTTCTTCAGTGCCGAAACGATGCCCGTAGCAATAGTAATACCCGCGGATGATCCTTCCTTTGGCACGCCCATGTATGTGGCAAGTACGGCAACATCGAGGTCCTCATACCAGTTTTGCCTGAGCCCCAACTCTGCGCTTTTAAATCTCACATATTGCACTGCTGCTTCAATACTTTCACGCATGACTCGTTGGATTGAACCAAGCGGTATGATCTTGCCTGCGCCTCTGGTTACCTGTACCTCAAAGTGCAGGATACAGCCGCGATCACCAACAACAGCAAGGCCAATCACCTCTCCAATGGAGGGGTAGGGTGGCAGCTTCACTGTTTGGATACGCCCTGCGTCGCGCAACTCCGGGACAAGCTTTTTGCCGGTTTGGTGTAACCAGGCGCCAAGTTTGACGTGATCGTATTCGCCCGGAGCTATGAGGTGCAGTTGTTCTCGTACACGCTGTCGCAGCTCACAGGCAAGTAGCAATACTTCTTCTAGTTCCTCATCTGTGACGTGACCATCTGGATAGAGAAGCTTGAGCAATCCTGATAGTGTCTTGAGAATAGCTCGCTGGTCGCGACCGGAGATAACCCGTGCAGTAGCGTGTTCCGTGCCGATGATTTCAAAACGATTCCTTATTCCGCTCAGAACATCAATGCGGCGCAATTCGTGCGAGATCTCACAAAAATAATCTGTAATAAAACCATAATCTTTTGCGTAGCTCTCAGGGTTGAGCTTAGGCAACTCCCAGCCAGGCAGATAGGCATGAATACGGTCTAGAAAGGCGACCACCTGCAAAAAGTCTGGTAGCGGTTCAAAGAGATGATAGTACTTTTCATGGGGCATATTCCCTTGCACGTCGATGTTCCCTACGAAAACCAGGCTGCCAAACGCGAGCAGTTCTTTTTTACCCCGACTGAACTTGGCATCCTGCATGTAGCCTTGCATGATACTGACAAAAGCCCTGGGATCGCTAAAGTCTGTATTGGCGATTTCGTCAAAAACAACAGCATCGCGCGTGCCAACCTCACCGATCTTACCCGTGTTGAGATTGACAAAGAGTTGTGCTGGTGTTGCCTTGCCTCCCGAAAGGACGTGAGCGTAGTAAGAAATATTGCGATACAGGTAGGTTTTGCCGGTTTCTCGGGGTGCAAGTTCAATCATGTTGTAGTTGTTTTCGACCAATGGAACGCAGCGACAGAGGTAAAGTAGTTTCTGACGGCGGTTCATCCCGGTCGGGTTGATACCACAGGTATTGATCAGTAAATCAATCCACTCATCAAGGCTGAATTCACTACGTTTGTTGATATACTCATCCAGGTTGATTACACTGACTTGAAATGGCGTAAAAGCTGTGATCTTAAAGGGGCGTATCTTTTTGTTGTGGATCTCCGTTTCATCGTAGGTGAGGTCTATCGTGCCCCACATGCCACCAGCAAGCAACATGGGATACTGGCGCACAATTCCCTCCGGAATATTGACGAAGGTCTCGTTGATCGCTGAAATCGTCGCCCAGTACTTGTCTTCTGTTTCGACCAGTCTCACTTCGAGATTAGCGATAATTGCATGGTGACGATTCTCACGGATGTAGTGTCGGATTTTCTCGCTCTCCGCGCCATAAACAAACGCTTCTTTGAGCCGCTTGACGACCCTTTCTATGTCCTGGTAAAACGTCTCTTCGGAGCAGTAATTGTCGATAAGATACTCGACAACATAGCGGGGGAATTCGTCAACGCCGGTGTTTATGGTGTGGGCTTTGTTGACGACTTTGCCCTTAAAAACGATTTTGCTCTTTTTATTCATCTGACAATCCTATTATCTTGCTATTGTAGGCTCTTCGGTGTCAAGCCCAGGATGTTGCCCAGGCTGGCTGGCACACGGCGTACAACACGCTCCAGGTTGAGTCGCACTGCAAAAGGATATTTTTGCAACTTGCGCATGGTACGATTACCTTCTCGATAACGGACCACGATGGTGAACTCTCGCTTCATCAATCCCTGGCGATGCTCTTCTGGGGTTGCTTCATGAGAAGCTGGCAGGAAGCGATAGATGACCTGGCTGCCCTGTTTTGAAACATAAAGTACTTGCGGGGGAAGTTGCGCTGGACCTGGCTCAAGGCCATAGTTAGCTTCGACATCAACGCGCAGTTCAGCGCCAGCGCTTTTTCCTCTCGCTGCTCGGGTGAGGCGCATGCGGAACTCTACCTCTTCGCCCTCAACGACCTCTTTCGGGCCAGTGATGGGGTGCAGTGTCAAAAGCTCTTCTTCTTCTCTGGCTTTGACTTGCAACACAACCATTGGAATAAGCATTTCCTGAATTGAGATACCGCCGTGCCCGTACGCTGCGGGCTTATAGCGTGATCCGTTACGGCTAAATGAGTAGCCAACTTTGGGAAAAATAATGGCCTGGTACTCTTTATCTACAACATCACCTGTTCTTGATGTCCACGTCTCTCGTTTGGGGTAGTGTAGCTGATCAGGTGTGAAGCTGATGATATTCTCACGCATCCTGGGATGCAGGTTAGCACTCGATAAAGGGACTGATAGGAGGCAGTTCAGATACACACAATCCAAGGGATCGTTGAGATCGCGGGGATCAACTCCCAACCACTTTTGTCCCACCAGTCCAAATCCATGATCAGCGGTGATGAAGACCTTTGTCCCGGGGGTCAGGCGACGTAAGATAGCCATGACCTCGGTATCAATCAGATTCTTTACGTACTGTTGATAGATCAGGGCAAGAGGTCGTGATGGCTCTTTCCGTCCATCTGGATGCTCTTTCATATCGATTTTGTGCAGTTCTTTGTCGCAGAACTCAAAGATATAATAGTCCAGGTTCCCCGCCCGGTAACGTACGGTCTCGCCGGTTCCCGCGCCCTCCGGCGCTATCGCTTCGACCTTGACGTGATAGCCGAGTTCCCGCGCCAGGGCCTCTTTGAGGCAGTCGCTTTCGGCCCGTCGTGGGCTCAGGCCAAACTGATCTGGCTCTGCCCCCGCCGCGATAGCCCAGCGCGAGACGTGGGTCTCTGACGGCAAAATAGCTGAAGCCGGGAATTCTTGTATGATCTCCATCTTCTCTAGCAGCGCCGGGCGCAGCAACTCGTCCCAAATGTCATAGCGCATGCCGTCAAATACCAATACGACTGCCTTCTCTGTCTTTGGGTCCCAGTAAGGTTTCAAGCAGCGACGTATAAACTGGCTGGAGAGGCGCACATCGCTATCTGTTGTGAGCCAGTTGGGGTACTGTCTTGCGACCATCTCCTGAAAGCGGCTATTCAATTCATTGATCTGCTGGAACACTTCCTTTTCGACTTCGTTTACCCGGCACTGGATGCTCTTTAATGCCTCTGTAAACTCAGTGGGTAACATATCCGGTTCGCGTGACAAGAGGTCCTGGTAGTAGACGAGCCGTTTCAGTGCTGAAAGGTGATACTCCAGGCGATTGATGTCTTTCTCATTCCACAGGTTGCGGAAAGTGAGGAAGGTAAGCTTGTCAGGCGACGTGACCTTCAGGTTTCTCAGCGCCTTGCTTAATTCAGCCTGGGCTTCCTGGATATGATAGGCCAATTGATAAGCTTCTTTGAGATTTGACCAGGACAGTGAGAGACGCGATTCTACAAAGCTGTTAGCGGAAGAGAGAAGAGTGATAATGCGCTTGTGGGTCTGCATATCTGGTTCAGGGCAGAGCAGGTCCTTCAAGGCGAAAAGCAGTGCCAGGGTACGGAACAGGACCGAGTAGCGTTCTTTCTCTATCAGGGTCGCGGCGGCGTGCACATCAGCCACTGCTAACTGGTCGATGAGGACGATAGAGAGCCCTTCCCGACTCAGATGGGCTTCTACCTCGTCCAGATCCGCCCGAGCCTGATCGGGATCAAGCTCGACAAGCTTGCGTACTGCCTGCTCTAACGAACTGGTTTCTATAGTGGTTAACCCTGTCAGTGCAGGGTCTATGTGCAGTAGCAGGAGTTTCCAATTGGGGAGATGCTGTGCCAGGATAACGGAGAGATAAAATGCGCGAATAACCGTTTCAGTTTCATACTTGCCAAACCAGCAGAAGGGAGCCGGAGCTTTCGCCAGGTCGCGTTTTATCGGTTCTGTCACTGTTGGTGCAAGCGTTTCCAACTCCTGCAAGGTTTGGTATCCGTGCAGACCTACCCTCCAATAGTAGGTATCATTCAGTTTCTGGAACGCGGCATCTGCAACATCCAGGGCAGCATAGGCGACAATCGTTTTAAAGTCGTGGTTACTGAAGCGCTCCCTCTGGACATTACGCAGGTTGCGGTGGGTCTGTAAGACGCCATCCAGGTGCTTCACAATAATCCTGGCACAACGAGGCTCATTCGCCTCCTGGGGCCAGTCTGGATCGCCTGTCACCTCTTTGAGATACTGGCGCAGGTCAAGCTCGATGCGCGCTTCGGTGGGCACACGCGCCAACAAGTCAGGGTAAAACAACGGTGGCGCTTTGCCCTTCGAGCGCGCCGTACGCCGACTCTTCGGTGTGCGGTCAATCACGAGCAGCTTCTGGGTATCGCGGTCGGAAGTAGCGCGCTCATATAACTCGCGAAAGGCGAGGTTTGTCGCTGCCACAATCACAGTGTATCCATGCTCACTGGCAAAGTTGTGAATGTCGCTATCTCTTTCCGGCAACAACTGTAGTGGATCGCACACAAGGATGGCCGGCTCATCTTCGATGGCGTTGAGCTTGTGCAAGAACCATTCTAGAATATGCGTATACTCTTGTTTCATTCTACTCCACCTGTATCATCGGTAATGTGTTCTCGTCGGCAGCAATACTGTGCAGTTGTTCTTCAAGAAAGGCCTGGAACTCTAACGCCAGGTCTGCTATTTGCTCTCTCTCGACAATGGTCATGGGTGGCTTGAAATCGGCGATGCGCACCTTTTTCACGACAATCCGTTTCAGGTAACGGTTGATGGTTTCCACAATGGTGGCATCTTCCAGGCATCTCTCTATCAAATATGCTCGTATGTCCTTAAGCGTGCTACAGCGCAGCAGCGTAGCGATGGTGGGATCATCCTGGCCTTGCTTGAGTCGCTCCTGGATGGCGGGATTTAAGAAAACCTCCACTTTACGCTCTATGGCTTCGTCGAAGACTCTATGTGCCTTCTCCTCTGCCTCTGTAGCCCTTTGCAGGTGTTCATGGTAGTTCGCGAATGAGAGACCGCATGTGTGTACTGGCCCCCTTTCCAGATCTGACTCAAGAGAGTTTCGTGAAGGCGAGGGGCAGGTAAAGATGCTCTGCATCTGCTGCTTCAACGCATCCTCGACGGTAAGCGAGACGCTCGGTTGCAGTGCGCTGATGTGCTCCAACACCCTTAAGGCGGCAAGTTCTGAGCCGTTGAGAAGACGTTGTATGGCTGTGCGCCTGCCCTCCAACTCGTTCAGGACGTGGCTGTGGAGAGCAATGTAGACAACTTTGTAGTCCGCAATCAATGCATGGAGTGTCTGGGATTCGTTGGCTACGAGCGGGTTACTGCCGATCAACTCGGTGCGTAGTTTCACTTCAGAGTCGATGTAGGGTTGCAAGTGTTGTAGTTTGCCTGCTAGCTCTTGCTGGATCTTCAGGGTGGTTGCCAGATCACGGCTATCAGGCAGCGGATGAGTACAGTACTGATAGGCTGTGCGCAATTCTGTACCATATGTGAGGAACTGTTGCACATCCCGGTAATGTTTCATGCGCTGCTTCAGATCATTCACATCGGTTTCCTCCGCCACGCCGGTTTCGAAAGCGCTATATCCAAAGATATCTTTCAAGTGATGCAGCATATTATCAATGTTTGCTATATCAGCGGCCTTGAAGAAGCTTTCAAATTGTCTGAGCACCTGTTCATGGGGATTGGACGAATGGAGATCCCCAAACAGCCTGTTTGCGTTACCGGCGGTGCGGCTAGCCTCTTCCTTCTCTTTGCTAAAGAGATCGTGCAATGCTGCGCGATGTGGCGCGATAGCGGTATCATCATGGGTCTGCGGGATGGGTTTTCCCAGGAGAGCCTCGGCGAATGGGCGAAATACTTCCCAGTTCTTCGGCTGTTCCATCTTCTGGACTTCGGCGAGGGCATCAAGAATGCGTGCAGAGAAATCTATCTCCTTGATTGTGCGGTAATCAACGGATGAGAACGGAAGCCCCACTTTGGGACTCAGACCAATTCTGATTTTGCCCGTCTGTACCAGGCATAGCAGATAGAGCTGGACCATACGTCGTGTTAGTCCATAGCTTGTAGGAGTGCCGATGCCCATAAAGTTTTTGTAGAGGGTCTCGATGCTCATGGTTTGCCCCTCATTGACTAATTTCTGGTCAATGAAGTGGTACATGTCCTGGACAAACCTGTTGCTTGAGACATCGAGTTTGTACTGGGCCCCTTTCTTCATGATACCCAGTGCATAGCCGAAGTTTTGCGCCGCGCTCACGTCCCCCGTCGGTTTGGCGTGGCGGGGAATTTCGCCTATCTTCACGATACCGTTGATCACTTTGACGGCATCTTCTTTGCGGAAGGTAAAAGGATGGTCGAATCTGATATCACGTGACTCGTAGACTGCACTCAGGACATGACTGATAAGAGGTGTCAGGATACTCTTTATATCACCCGCCACATGGAATTCCATGCTTTTCGTGTCCAGGCTGTCAATGCGCCCGCGTGCATAGGCGCTCTCGACAACCTTGACGATCTTGCCTATTTCGGTCTGCAAGGTGTTGGCTACCCAGTGAATAATCGTGACGGCATCTTCACTGTCCTTGTCTTCGTGGTCACGAATAAGTTTACGGTAGGCGGCCAACTCGCAGAGACGATAGTGCTCATCGTCATTGAAGGCTGCTGGGGTCCATACGAGAATGCGCGGATCATGGCATGCTTTCAGTAATCTGTCGATGTGGGTAGCTGAGACTGGGCTTGTGTTGACATAGACCGCGAAATCAAGATCTGTATCGTCACTACGCAATTGCGGCAGTGAGAGCGGCTCGGTGCCGGGATGCAGCAGGTCGCGCATGCCAATGATACCTGTGATCTGCCGTCTTTGCCACTCTGTTTCGAGTATCTGGTCCCTGGCATAAGGAGTCATGCTGGCTGCAATGCTGCTGAAAAGCGATGTGCTGCCGTTGGTAAGATCAATGGTCATCTGGCGCGTCTTGACCGGCCATTTCGACAGCCCCAGCAAGAAATCCCAGGCTTCTTGCTGCGTCTTCTGATTGGACTCTGCTTCATTGCGTGCCTTTTCAAATTCCTGGCGAGGATCGATGCCGGTGAAGACAGGGTCAAAGCGGTAGCGAGCTGCGTCACTTTCATCCAGGGTGACAGCGACATGGCGTAGTTCTTTACGCAGGCTCTCGGCGATGCTCTGGTAGTGATCGATGTTTTCCTGCGGCCTGGCATCATTGGAGCGCTCGATTAAGACGGCGTTGGCGATTTCCTCGGGGGTGATACCCTGCTGGCGTGTGCGTGCGATATGGTAGAGGAAGAGCGTCTGCAGGGTTTTGATGGCTTTTTCCCGGTAGACCTTTAAGGGGCCTTTTGTCTGTCCATCGACCTGGCGTTTGCAAGCTTCGTAGGCTTTGTAGTCCATCTCGCGACTGGTTTTAATGGAGGCCAGGCCAGCATTGACGCCGCTGGGGTCCTCTTCGTAGTTGACCGTTTCATCAAAGAGCTGCCACAGGCTGATCAGGTGATCCCCTTTGGCCTTCACCTGGTGTTTTAAGGTCTGGTGCATAAAGTGGATGGCAGAGCGGGCGGTGGTCAGCTCTCCGGTGATGGCGCGCAGAACTTCCAGCGCAGGTTTGTGGAAGGGGAAGAAGTGCCGGAATTGCTCCTCTCCGATGGTAGCAGGCCAGGTAAACCCTCGCTTATAGTAGAGGTAATAGTTGTTGATGGCGTCAGGATCGGTGATTTGGCGCACACGTGCGAGAACGATGTCGTAGTAGCCGTTATCATCTTCGCTCAGTAAGGGCACCAGTTTCAGACGATCATTCGCGATGATGTTTTTAACGCCCATCTTGCTTTCTATCGCCTGTTGCGCGGCGCACACCGTCCAGATAGGCAGATTGTGTACTTTGGCAAGGCGGTTGGAAAGCACGACCAGGGTCTGCTCATCATCTACACGCTGTTCATCACTGCGATTCTTCATGAAGAGTGAGACTTCGTCCAGGATCAGCAGGATGCCGCTGTAATCTTCGGCCATAATAGCCTCGACCATGCGTTTGAGGACATCCTCGGTCTCCGTCTCCAGGTGTGGACGCATCTTCAGATATTCGTCATAGAAGCGCCAGAGCTTTTCGCCACAACTCCGCTTGTATTCGGGAGCTTTGTTCGATTGCAATTCGCGAATGAAATCATCAACGTCCTCGAACTCGTCCTCTTCAAAAAAGCGCCGGTCCTGGAGGAACTTTCTGAGATCGTCACGGTACCGCGCATAGTCTTGGGACATAAAGCGGTCAGCAAGTATCTCGACGGGGTAGAGTGAGATATTCTTGCCCAGTTCCAGGAGGAGCTGTTCACGAGCTGCGTCGAGGATATAATTGACGAGGCGCTGTGTATCGTCCGCCTTGCCAACTGTGCCGCCTCCAGTGCCAACCAATGTTTTAGCAATCACAAAGATGCCTCGCTTGCCATTGCTGCTTTTGGCTTTGAGGCCTTCTTCCCAGAATTGGTAGAGCGACTCACGCCTGCCTCGCCCGGCCTTTGCCTCCTTCTGGTGTACCAGCTCCCAGACCTCTTCATTGCCAAGCGCCAATGTCGCCAGAAAACACAGGAGATGCGATTTGCCGGAGCCAAATTCAGCCTGAATCCAGTAGCCCTGCCCGATCTGTTCATCTCGTCGCTCCGGCCTGTAGGGAGCTGCCATCAGACGCAAAATATCGTTGAGGAATGAACGCACCGGGTTGATCTGGAATTCTTCGACAGTCTGGCTGGCCGGGATGCGCTGTGTACGCGATGTTTTGTTCGAGGTCTCAGCGGTATCGGCCCAGATATGCTGCTCCAGCGTATACACAGAAATAATGTTGTCGGGTACGTTACAGACCTCGTCCAGGCTTTTGCGTAGGGCAAATAGCTCCTCAACATTACGCATAACTCTTTCCCTTCGTTCTTCTATGACAAAGTGCCTTGCTAACTCACGCCATGTGCAAGTTTTTTTCCCCTTGGGTGCCGCCTGAGGCGGCGAGAAAGGGGGAATAGGAAGTGATCCCGCACCTGGCACCCACAAGGGCCCATCCACCCCACTCATCCGCCCCGTGCCACTACATGTCGCACGGCCCCCTACCCCACACCCATGCTCGCCGCGCCGTCGTCTGGTGGTGGGGCGGCGTCCCCTAAATGTAGTGGCACGGGGTGGTTGGGCTGGGCGGCGGGGCCCTTGTGGGTGCCAGGCCTCACGACGCTGCCGAGAAAAACTTGCACACCGGGTTAACTCTATATTTCATCGAAAAGCGTTTTTTGCTTTTTCTCTTTTATGCTTTTCTGCATGCGGCGCACACAGATCTGATAATCTTCCTCTACCTCAACCTGCTGCTCCTCTGACAACTGATGCAGGTCAAGTCCGCCTTTCTCGAAGAGCACTCGCCCTTGCTCGTACAGGCTCGAACGCCGACAATGACGAATCCATTCTACCAATGTGGTAGTAGAAGGGCGCTCAGTGGCTGGAATTGCCAGACCTTGTTGGATATAGGCCAGGTAGCGTTTGATACGCCTGTTGGTTCCTACCTGCCGACCCTGCGTTTTGGCTGTCCGTTCCTCTTCGGTGGCAGGTAGGCGATACGTCCCTGAGGCGGTGGCGTAAAAATAATCCTGCAACCAATCGTTGAGCTGGCGGCGCGGCTTGTCTTTGACGGCGTAGAGGTAATGCTCAAAGATATCCGAATAATGGACGCCCTCGTGCTCAGGATGTTTGCGCAGCCATTGAGCTATAAAGTTCCCGATAATCTGCGCCGCTTTCTCCTCTTTTGTCGACTCAGCGCCGTCTATCTTCGTCTCATCTCCCTGTTGCAGGAACCAGCGCGCCTGGTCGTCGCTGGCCGGTTCCGCGACCAGGCGCAGTAATGCATCGAAGTTATGCGCCTCCATCTGGCCGGAGCGTACCATGCGGCTGACAACCTCATCATAGATGCGATCCTTCGTTACGCCTGGATGGGTCACCAGGTAGTCGCGGATGATCGCGTGTACCTTCTCGGCGAAAGTGGTCTCGTCTTCGTCGCCGCTGATCGTTACTGCTGCCAGTTCATACAGTTTTGGCTTGCGGAAGTTGATGACCAGGTCGCGCTTGGTTACTTTGTCGGCGGTAAGCTGGTTGTAAGACTTCTGGCTGGTATCAATAAAGAGAGCAGACTCAGCAGTATCAGCGACAAAGCCGACCTCGGCCATGATATCTTGCACCAGTGTCCACGTACCTTCCGAGGTATCATGATAGCAGAGCGATAGCCAGCGCCCAGGTTTGAGGACGCGATAACACTCAGCTATGGCCTGCTTCATCATGGCTTTCCAATCGGCCTCGCTCTTACCACGAACTTCATTGACAATAATCTCATCATCATGCCAATTCGTGTCGAAACCGAGCCAGGCCTCCCAGACGAAGTTGAGTTCGCCGTATTGTACTTTGTCGGCATATGGTGGATCGGTGAAAATGTAATCAACTGAGTTTGCAGGTAATGCCGAAAGATCTGTACTGCTCTGTGTCGAGATAGCAATGTCAGTTGTTTGCACGTCTCGCTGAATCTCGATCTGTGCAGATAGAATATCGTCAATCTTACGTGTAAAGCACCCTAATTGTTCTCGCTCAATGGAAAGTTGCGGTACATAGTAAGTGCCATTCGCGAAACCTCCCCCACCTTCTCGATATCTTTGCATTATAGTTCCATTGAGAACATTACTTTCAAAGACAAAAAGTAATGCAGGAGATAATGCTGAAGCTTTACATGCTTCAAGGATTGCCGCTAATGCCCATAGGTTGCGCTTGGTGAAAAGCTCATCTACAGTGCGAAAGTTACTTGTACCTGCACGCCATTTAACTCCCCAGCGTTCTTGGCCTTCTGGCACATTCATCATGCGCTGTGTAGAATACCAGTGTGGTATGGGCCTATCCTCGATCTCTTGTATTTTGCCCAGATCGTACCTTTCAAAATACATGCGCTTTTTGGGATCTGGATCATTATATTGTCGCTCGGAGCGTGAAGGCTTACATTTCCCCAAGCAAAGATAGCCCACTAGTACTGGTACAGCACCAAATTTCTGGCTCTGTGAGCGAATAACTTCTTCAAAGCCTCTCTTGTAGCAATGGGGACAGATATTTAGCTTCTTTGCTTTGCCCTCTGCAGTTTTTCCAGCTACCGTTATACAATCAAATAGGGGCACCTTCTCCATACACCGTGGGCACTGAAAGACTTGTGAATAAACAGTATCAGCTGTCGTTGCTAGGCCATCGCAGCGATCACAGCGTGTCTGGTAGAGCCAATCGATCTCCGGCTTTACTTTCTGCTTCAATTCCTCAAAGGCTTGCTTCAAAGCAGTCACATCGACGGGTGTGCAGTAGTTCTTCGTAATAAAGGTGGCAGCCGGGCTGCGATCGATGGCTATTGCTTTACGTCCGATCATGAGAGCGGCCAGCGCCGTGCCCCCGGAGCCGCAGAAAGGATCGAGTACGAGATCGCCAGGCTGGGTGTAGTGCGCGATATACTGGCGAATGGCGTCATGCGGCTTCTTCGACCAGTAGGTGTGCATGTTATAGATGGCCGTGGCCTTCGTCGTCTCGATGGGTTTATTGAAGGCCGGCACGTCGTAATCGTCTTGCTCTGGATCGTATGGCCGCTCGGCAAGGTGCGCCTCGACGAAGGCATGCAGGTTGGGATTAGGTTGATCGCCGGCATAGTAGCCAGCGGGCATCTGGCGCACTTCCAGTTGAAATAATGTGTTCTGTTGCAGTTGTATCGTTTGTTCTTTTCAGCCTCCTTTTCAATGGTCCATCATGTGTTCAGCGGTTGACGTCCTTGCCCAACGTCGGGTAACTGTAATCTATAGAAGAGCTACATGTTGTGCTGAACTCCCACCCTATAACCCCAGACCAAGTTCAGTGTAGGGGGAAGGAGTTATGTATTGATGGAGATACGGTTAAGAAACAGTATAGACGAATAGAAATTGGTTAATGTTTCTCAACACGTGAGGACGTTTCATAGAGACACACAACGAAAGCCGGGCGGAGGACGCGAACGAAGGTCAGAGCATCCAGATGAAGCGCACGATGACGGTGAGCTTGTGCCCGGTGATCTAATGGGGGCACCGATGCTTGATCGGTCATGACGGCAGGCATTATCAAACTGACCTTCTGGACGAGGGTACTAGCCTCGTCAATAGGTCAGTTTATCCGATTTTAAGAGTTAGGAAATGCCTATGGTTATCCCCTCAGTTCCCAAAGATGATTTTCGGCGATGAGGTTGGTGGGCAGAGTGTAGTCACCATCCTGCTGGTCGGGAAACATCATGACCCGCCCACTTTCCCGTTTGCCGGGCAGCAGGAGCAGGATACGATGTGCGTCGGTGGCAAGTGTGCGTAGCAGGCTGAGGTCGCTGCCATAGGCGAAAAGTATTTCCAGGCTCCCCAGGACAACCAGTCCGTTTTCTTTCAGGTGTGTGCGTAAGAATAGTTCAAAGGCTCGGGCTACATGGGCGGCGATAGGCTCCGGTCTCTTTGCTTCGTTCTCCACCAGGCTACGAAATTCGTCGTCGGGGATAGCATCGAGGATGCCACGCGTTACCGAGAGAGGAGCTGGAAAGGGCTTGCCATCCGGTACCTTTGCCTGCTGGAGCTTTTCAGCGAAACGCTTCAGCGCTGGATAGGTACCGAGAACTGCATAGAGATGTCGGCCTGTTGCTACCATCAATTTGCCGCGCAATGCCTCGATGATATCAGTATCATTCATGGCATTGCTCCACCAGTTCTTGCGAGAACCTCACCGGCTTGCTCAAGTGTATATTTCGTGGTGAATTGCCGCACCGTATCGATTTCCGACACTTTGCTGATGATCTTTCTGTTCCTCAGTTCGTATAGCGCAGGAATGAGAGCAGTTGGTTTCCAGAGCATCGCCCGGATGGCGCGATTTTGCTCTAGCTTGCCGATATCGAACATGCCCGGTTCGGGAAATTCACTATGCAGGAGAAAGGCAAAAGATGGAAGTTTGATATCGCGATAGGCAAAGTTAATAGTAAGGCGATCAGCAGTAGCAGTGCCAGCAGCGACAAGCGTTTCGACAATGGCTAAAGCGCAATCCTTTGTACTGGGATAAGATGGAAAGCGATGGGTCAGGTAGTCGCGTAGGGTGCTGCGTTCCAACTGCCCTGCGCTCATAGATGGCAGCAGCAGATCCTCTATGACATCGTACATAAGCGGTTCGGCCTGACAAAAACGGTAGAAACACACATCTCGCAACTCCTGTCTGCCAGCATATGCGCGAGCGAACGTTTGTATGGCCGGATCAGCGTAGCCATGGGGAAACATGCGCTGAACAATAGACTGCGCGCTTCGTTCGCGCGTCGTCTGGCCGCTGAAACGCAGGTGATTCTTCAGGAAATCTCTTACCTCATCTAGCGACTCCGTATCAGGAAGCTGGGGTAGCAGCTCAATGGCTTCCTGCAGCAGGGACTTGCCAAATAGTCCTGTTCTCGTACGAGATGCGATACTTTTCCGTGGTTTGGGATACATTTTTCCAGGTATGCCAGTCTCAAGGGTATCTTCTGAAAATAATGTTGGGGCAGTAAAATTCTCTTTTGTTTGAGCTTGCTTGCCATTTTCTCCATGGTCCTGCCTACGAATCCAATCGATAAGCTTGAGTAGCACTGCGGAATGTTCTTTTATACCCTCTTGTCTACAAAGAGTGGTGATGTCGGTAGACAAAACATTGGATAAGCCGCCAAAGGTAGCGATAAGCTTTCTCGCGAGAGGTTGTACATCCTTCTGTGGAATTGCGTAGGTCAGGAGCAGCTCAAGTAGCTTCTCGTCAGTGTATGCTCCCTCATCTCCAGCGATGAAGTGAGCTTTGAGGCGCTCTCTATGACCAGCTTTGCTTTTTACTTCTATCTCCACAGTGCCTACCTTTTCCTGTTAGAACTCTTTTGTACGTATTGTTCTGTGTCTGTTACTACCCAATAGGGATACTGGTGGCGAAGTCGATGTTGTTGGCCCCGCTCCACCCCGCGGGCGCGATAAATCGGGCCCCTACGCACTGGCCATCGCTTCGCTCGGCCTTTTCCGGGCAATTCGCCACCAGTACCAATAGGGCTGACGACCCAATATCCTCTTTGCGGAACTTCCCAAGGTTATCGATCACGCCAGCTTTTTACAGTACTTCTCCAAACCAATGAGATTTCCACCTGCCGGGGATGGTTTCACTCTCTACAATATAACGTGCAACTGTTCCCTGGGAATACATGTTGACCACTCTGTCTTATCTCTTCTAAGGCAAGGTTCAAAAATGAACGAAAGAACTTGACAGTGTAAGACGAAGAAGTTGCCAAAGAACTCCCTGGAAGGTATGGTAGAATCGGGGGATTCAGACTCAACCTGCAGCCTGGACAAACGCTACCTCCGGCCAGCAATCATGTCACGATACCATCGTCCACTGTCTTTGAGCATGCGCCGCTGTGTTGGGTAGTCGACGTACACGAGGCCGAAACGAGGTGCATAGCCCCGTGCCCACTCAAAGTTATCCATGAGCGACCAGACAAAATAGCCTGCTAGTGGGACACCATCGGCGATAGTCGAGAGGGCCTCGCGGATATGCTCACGCAGGTAGTGCACCCGGCGTGGATCGTGGACCTGGCCATCTTCGCTGATCGTATCGGGGAACGCGGCTCCATTTTCTGTGACGAACAATTGAGGAAGGGCGTATTCCCGCTGCAGGTGGAGAAGCAGTTTGCGCAGACCAGGCGGGTAGACCTCCCAATTCATGTCTGTATACTCTGCTCCCTTTGGACGAACCATCCCGATGCCTCCGTCTGCTTGCCGGTGCACGATATCTCGGTAGTAGTAATTGGCTCCGAGAAAATCGAGAGGACGGGCAATAATGGCGGCGTCGCCTTCTTCTGTCTGTGGAGCAAGACTTCCGAGTGAAGCCAGCATATCAGCAGGATAGCTCCCCCGAAAGAGAGGGTCGAGGAACCAGCGGTTCAACTTCCCATCTACAGCACGAGCTGCTTGCTCGTCCTCCTCTGTTGGAGTTGCTGCCTCTACTGGACTCAGGTTGAGGACAATCCCAACGCGCGTGTCCGGTCGGCCATTGGCACGCAGGATGGGGACTGCCAATCCATGAGCCAGCAAGAGATGATGGGAGACCTGCCAGGCCAGGCGCGGGTCGCGCAGGCCGGGAGCCATATTACCTATCTCGTGCCCCATGAAAGTGCTCACCCATGGCTCATTGAGGGTCATCCAATAGCGAACGCGGTTCCCCAGGCGGCGCGAAACCACGTCCGCATAGTTGGCAAAAGCATCGGCAGTTTCACGACTGGCCCACCCTCCGACTCGATCTTGCAGAGCTTGGGGGAGGTCCCAGTGATACAAGGTCACAAACGGCTCGATCCCTGCCGCCAACAGTACGTCTACCAGGCGGTCGTAAAAGTCAAGGCCGCGAGGATTCACCTGCCCTGTGCCCGTGGACAGGATACGCGGCCAGGCAATCGAGAAGCGATAGGCGTTCACGCCCAGTTCGCCCATGAGCTGGATATCCTCTTGGGAGCGGTGATAATGGTCGCAGGCCACCGCTCCCGTCTCGTTGTTGAGGATGTGACCGGGGACGGCACAGAAACGATCCCAGATGGACTCGCCGCGCCCATCTTCAGTGACAGCACCCTCGATTTGATAGGCAGCTGTTGCTACACCCCAGTAGAATTGTTCTGGAACCTGTGTCATAGTGTCCCTCCTTGAGAAGTGTACTTGTCGGATTCTCTCCTTATTAGTAACTACTCAGGTGTTTGATTCCTCGCCGCCTGCGGCGGCTCGCGTCAGTTTTTGGCTGCGGGCTTGGCAGCCGCAGGCTGCCAAGCCCGCAGCCAAAAACTTTTGCGAACCACCGAAGGTGGTGAGCAGTCCTG
>WNFT01003329.1_pt1 | contig 25973 bp, 25 predicted proteins | sample 5400191 | NCBI WGS metagenome assembly WNFT01 (sample SAMN13153359, study PRJNA577476) | soil metagenome | isolation source: 80 cm saprolite under Madrone tree | place: USA:California | collected 2016-06-14 | reverse complement strand
GGGATATCCGACCATTTTACTCCGAATTAGATGCGGCAGACCAGACAGGAGATATAGACGGGACTTTCGGGACTTTCGCTTCTTCCTTCGCCAAACTCACTCGCCAGGGCCTTTACACGCCTGCACGCCGCATCGTACTCTGAATTCATCATGTGGAATGTTGAAGAGCGTTTCTCGCCGAAGGCCATCGAAGGCCTGGCGGCGCTGGGTTTTGCCGTCGGCAGCACGCGCGGCGTGGTCCGCGTGGAAAAATACGGCTGCGGCGCCGAGTTTCGTAAAGGAACCGACGGCCTCTATCAGATGACCATCGTTCCCACCATCATGTTAAACGGCCAATTCACACGCTTGTGGGACGCCGGCTATCAGAAGTTTCTCCTGACCGACGAAGGATTGAAGTTTCCTGCGCTGGCCACGCACCTGCAAAATCTTCGCAAATTTAACGAAGAGCTCCGCACCGCGCTGGGCGTCCCCACGTTCTACAACGAGGCGCTCGGTTCCGTGAGCCAGGTCAGCATCTACGATCGCGTCAAGGGCCGCAAGGGCGATGTGCCCGACGAAACCGTCGGCGCGCACAGCGAAAAGAGCGGTCACTGACATTCTCGATTTTGCTCCGCGAACATCCAGCTGACAAAATCAACGTGCCTCCGCATCTTGTAGCTGCTTGCGGAATTGCGCCAAGTCCACGCGATGCTTCGCCGCTTTGTGCTGCCCAATGAAAATTACCGGAACATCCCATCCATAGCGCTGCTTCAAAACCTCATCCTCATCCACGTTCACTTCGCGAAGAACCGCGGCAAACTCGCGCAAAATCGGCGCGATCGCGGCCTTCGCTTCGTCGCAAAGATGGCAACCCGGGCGCGTGTACAACGTGACGTCGCGCGGCCCGCACCGCGCCAGCCGCAAATCTTCCGGGGAATCGCTCACGGCTGGGGATTCGAATACTTCATGAAGGGTCCCGAGTAGGGATGAAACGCACGTGCGCGATAAAGTTCCGCGATTTGCCGGATGTGGCCAGGGTCGTGATTGGCGGGCTGCATAGGGCACCTCCCGGGCAGGGCTTCATCTTACTCTCAAAATGCTTCGAGAGAACCCCGGAAGAACTAGCGCATAATGTTCAGTGTCGAATTGCGAGGACCAGGCCCATGGGAAAAGTCGTAGCGCTGATGGATGATCTCTTTTTTCAGATGAAACTGGCAGAAACCGCCAAGCTGCTCGGCGTGGAATTGAAAGTCGCCACCAGCGGCGATGCCCTCATGGGCCTGATGGAGAGCAACCCGAAACTCGTTGTCGTGGATTTGAACGCGCGCAGCCATCCGATCGAGACGATCGAGAAGCTGCGCCTCGTTCGAACGGACGTCCGCGTTGTGGGCTTTCTCTCGCACGTGCAGGTGGACCTTGCAGCCCAGGCTCAGAAGGCCGGCTGCGACGAAGTGATGCCGCGCTCCGCATTCACTCAGAACCTGGCCTCTATCCTCAGCGTGGCAAAGGATTGACTGGAACTTGCATCCAACCAGCATGCTACGACGAGTTCTTTTTTTCTTCTGCGTCGCTTCCTTCACAGTGGGCGCCAGTTTTTCCCAGGAGTCCAGTTCCCAACCCAGCGCCCCGGCGGTGACCGTGCCGGCCGCAACTCCGTCGGCTGCAACCACTCCCGCCACGGCCCTCCGCGATGTCCTCTCCGCAGCCTGCTCTCAGAGCCAAACCGATTTCGTCCGTTTTCTCACCGCGCGAAATAGGCAGGCTTTCGCCCGCATGACTCCATTGGCCCGCATCGCCCTGATGAAACGCTTCGTCCTCCTCAACGAGCCTGGCAAACCCACGGCCTCCACGAATCCCGCGGGGCGTCCCATCCTCCGATGCCAGACTCCCGCCGTCACCACCGAAATGCAAATCGGCGGCACCGAGCTTCGCGACAATATCGCCTTCTTGCCGATGGAACTCCGCGATACCGCGGACACCACCGCTGTAACCGTCCGCCAGGTCACTATGGGGTTTGTCCGCGAAGACTCCGAATGGAAGCTGCTCTCTCTTGGCCTGCTGCTGCTCGATCTCCCCTCGCTCGAAGCTGAGTGGGATGCCGCCGAAACCGACGCCACCGAGCGTGGCGCCCTTGAAGCCTTGCGCGCCATCGCCGACGCTGTCGAAATCTTTCGCAGAAAATTTACCCGGCTTCCCGAATCTCTCGCAAATCTCGGCCCGCCGCTGCACGGCCCGGCGAACGCGGAGGCCGCCGATCTCCTCGATTCCGGTCTCGCCACCGGCATGAAAAACGGCTACGCCTTCCGTTACGTGATCGCGGGAGCCAGCAATCTGGGCGCTCCCGCAAAATATGAGCTGGCGGCAACCCCGCTCCGCTACGGCCGCACCGGCAAGCTGTCGTTCTTTCGCGATTCGAACGGCAGCTTCCACGCCGCCGACCACAATGGCGCCGTTGGCAGCGCCTCCGATCCCAAGGCGGAATAGCGTCGCCCGCTACGGCTGCGCTTTCACCGTCGGATACGTAATCCCCAGTTGCTCCAGGTAGCTCTTGTACTTCGCGGGATCGTAATAATATTTCTTCAGTTGCGGCAGGAACTTCTCCATCTTCTCTTTGTTCATTTCAATCGCAGGCTTGTCTTCCGGCGCGAGAAATGATTCGTAGTGAATCTCTTTCGTTTGCACATTGCGAAAATAATCCCACGCCTGCTTCACGAGTTCCGGCTGCAGCAGAAAATCCAGCGCGGTCATGGCCTGCACCTTGGCGCCCGCCGTCGAGCCTTTGTGCGCGATCGGCGTAGCCATCGACACCGCGTTCGCCCAGCTGTGCCCGGGTAGATTCGGAATGTTCGCGGGATACATGAGATACACCATTGGGACATTCCAGGAAATATCGCCGACGTCGTCTGAGCCACCGCCGATGGGGTTTTTCTCCGGCTCTTTGAGCGGCTCTATTTTTTCCTTCAAGCCTTCCACCTTGGCGCCGATTTCCTTCTGCAAGGCCTTGGCCAGCGTCTGATCCGCTTCGCTCCACTTCGGCATACCTACCGTCTCGATATTTTTTTGTTGCGCTTCGGCAATCACTTTGTTGAAGAACGGTGGCCAAGCCGAGCCAACCAGCTTCCGATCAACCGTGGTGTCACTCATCTTCGCGGCTGCCTCGGCCATGGTGTTGCCGATCCCGTACAGCGATTTGATGTGTGGGTAGTCCAGCTCGCGGAAGTAATACCAGACCGCGGCCTCCGACGGGACGACATTCGGCTGATCGCCCCCGTTGATGATCACGTAGTGCGAGCGCTGTTGCAGCCGCAGGTGTTCCCGGCGGAATTCCCATCCGGCGTTCATCAATGACACTCCGTCCAACGCGCTGCGTCCGTCCCATGGCGCGCCCGCCGCGTGCGCGGCCTTGCCGTGAAAAAAATATTGCACGGACACCAGCCCGCTCCACTTTCCGTCCCCCGTCCCGTACGAAGTCGAGAACTCATGCCACACATGCGTGCCAAGCACGATGTCCACATCCTTGAAAAGCCCCGCGCGCACATAAAACGCTTTGGAACCAAGAATCTCTTCGGCGACCCCGGGAAAGATTTTGATCGTTCCCGCTATCTTGTGCCCCTCCATAAGTTTCTTGAGCGCCAGCGCTGCCGTGATGTTTACAGCCATCCCCGAATTGTGGCCTTCGCCGTGCCCCGGCGCTCCTTCGATCACCGGATCGTGATATGCCACGCCGGGCTTCTGTGAGGCGCGCGGAATGCAATCGACGTCGGTGATATACGCGATCACCGGCTTCCCGCTGCCGTACGTCGCCACCCACGCTGTCGGAATGCCGGCCACCCCTCGCTCTGCACGAAAACCGTTTTTCTCCAGGATTCCCGTGACGTACCGCGAAGTTTCGACTTCCTGAAATCCCAGTTCGCTGTAGCTGAAGATTTGGTCCACCATCTGTTGCGTGAGCGTCTGCAAGCGGTCCACTTCGGTGACCGCTTCCTGCTTGAGCGCCGGCAGTTCCATGGATTGTTGCGCGAAGAGAAGGCCAGGCAGAAAAAGCGCGCTACCGAGCCCTGCGATTCGAAACCATTTTTTCATGGGACCTCTTGAGCAAGTGAGTTGCGCCGGGATGATAGCGCGATTGCCGCCAAACAGCGAACCCGATTCCTTGCCGTTTGTCTCGCGGATTTGTGCTCGGCAAGAGTTGGCGCTACTATCGTGCGATTCTCCATGCTTCGCCGCGCGCACACACGCTTCCGCTACGTTCTCCTGGCACTCGTGCTGCTCGCGCCTCTGCGTGCGCAGGCATCGCCCCAATCCGCTTCGACTTACGGCCCGCTTCCCGTCTTTGAACTTCACAGCGGCTTCTGGATCAATCTCCATCACACCCTCTATCACGGCGCGGCTCCGCAAAGACGCTGCATCGGCGGAGAAAACCGGCAAATCCTCCGGCCCCGCGCTAAAAACTTCGCCCGATGCCAAGCCCGCATTCACGGCTGCGGAACAAAAAGCCTGGGACGACGCCGTCTCCTATTACTCCGCCAATCTTGCCGACAAGGACCTCCTCTTCTCCAGCGAACTCGTCCAGCTAAAGAATCAGCTCAGCGATTTCGAGGATTGCGACGAGCTCAGCGGCAAAACAAAAAGATTCTGCGACGCTGGCCTGCCCCCCAAACTAGCCCAAGCTCTCGAAGCCGCCGCTCCTGTCTACCGTGCGCGTCTCTGGCCGGATCATGACCGCGCCAATCGCCGCTGGATCCTGCGCGTCTCCCCGCTGGTCATTGAACAGGGCGTTGGCCTCTCCGAGCGTCTCGCGGATATTTACGAGACTCGCTGGCCGCGCCAGAAAATCCGCGTGGACGTCGCCGCCTATGCCAACTGGGCCGGCGCTTACACCACGCTCGATCCCCTCCGCGTCACCATCGCCAGCCTCGACCCGCGCAACCAGGATGCGGAGGCCCTCGAAGTTCTCTTCCACGAAGCCTCCCACGGCATCGCCGAGCCCGTGCAGGACGCCATCATTCGCGAATGCCGCCAACGCGATAAAGCCATCCCGCGCGACCTCTGGCACGCCTTGATTTTCTACACTACCGGCGAAGTCCTCCGCTCCGTTCTCGCCTCTTCCGATGCCACTCCTGCCGGCAAACTGGACCTTCGATCCTCCGCCAGTACGACCGAAAGCTCTACCACCACTACCTCCGGAAGCTCCGCCACCGGCTCCCGCGAAAACTCTCGCGGCACTTCCGCCGCCGGCTATACTCCCTACGCCCTCCGCGAAGGCCTCTACGAGCGCGGCTGGAAAAACTATCTCGACGTCCTCCAGCGCTTTTGGCAACCCTACCTCGACGGCCGCGCTACCTTCAGCGACGCCATCGCCCGCATGGTCTCCTCCCTCTAGCTCCGGTCGCGCCCCCGGGCCGTTCTGCTTTCTATTTTCGCGAATTCTCGGTGGAGGTGAAAAAGTGGAGTGTCGAGCCAAATCTTGATAGATTGCGAGAAGGAAGCAGTATGCGCAGCGGAATCTTTTCCTACCGGAGTTTCTTGAACTTCGTCCACGGGACATTCCCTGCCGCGCTTTTGCTGGCGCTCTTACCGAGCACCGGAACCGATGCGACTTCCGGCTGGCAGACTCTTGCTCCCGGCATGGAGTTGCGCTATGTCACGGCCAAAGCGCCGAGCTCCGCGGGAGATTCGCGCTTCGCGGTTTTGCGGATGGACCCGAATCTCTGGGAGTTGGCCGTGGTTGGAGCCAGCCAGACCGGCGAGTCCAGCAGTCACACCGCTCGCGAGTGGTGCCAGAAGCAAAAGTTTGCCGCGGCCATCAACGCGGGCATGTTTGCCGCAGACCAGAAAACTCACCTCGGCTTCCTCCGCTCTCACGAGAACGTCCTCAGCGCACATCAGAACAAGTATCAATCGGTTGCGGCCTTTGACCCACGAGATCCTGCCGCGACGCCTCGCTTTCGCATTCTGGACTTGGACGCTCCCGGGATCACTTTCCAATCCATCCTGCGCGATTACGCCTCCGTTGTGCAGAACTTGAGGCTGGTGAAGCGGCCCGGGTTGAACCAGTGGGGCCAGCAAGAGAGGAAGTGGAGCGAAGCGGCCTTGGGTGAAGACGATGCCGGCCGCATTCTGTTCCTGTTTTCCCACTCGCCATTCTCCATGCACGATCTGAATAAGGAACTGCTGGCTTCCGGCATCGGGCTCGTAGCCGCCCAGCACCTCGAAGGCGGGCCAGAAGCCCAGCTGTACCTGAAGGCCGGCGGAGTGGAGCTCGAGATGTTTGGCAGCTTTGAGACGTCCTTCAAAGAAAACGACACAAACTCGATCCCCTGGCCGGTTCCCAATATTCTCGGCGTCCGCCCACGCTCTTCCACGCCTCGCTAGCAGCTGTGCCAGTTTGTCCCCTAGCCCCCAATATGCTAGGCTTTGCGTTGAAAAATCGTCCGGCCCAGCGCCTCGCAAGCCCCAGCGATGCGCACGTCCTTTCCCGTCTGTCTCCCTGCGGCGCCCCCTTGGAGCTGATCGTCTCTCCGGGAAGAACAAGGCCCAGCTAAGAACGAGGAACACCCAGCCAATGGCAGCCAGACAAACCGCCTCAAAAACTGAAAAATCTCCCGTGGAGATCAAGCTCGCGCATTCCCCGGATTCCGACGATGCTTTCATGTTTTACGCCCTGGCTACCCACAAGCTCCCCACGCCCGGTTACAAATACACCCATGTTCTCGCGGACATCCAATCGCTGAACGACGCCGCCTTGACGGAGACTTACGACGTCACCGCCATCAGCTTTGCCGCCTATCCCGCTCTGCGCGACAAGTACATCCTCCTCGATTGCGGCGCCAGCTTCGGCGAAGGCTACGGCCCCATCGTCGTCTCAACTAAAGCCCTGAAGCCGACGGAGCTCGCCGGCAAGCGCATCGGCGTTCCCGGAATGAAAACCTCCGCATTCCTCGCGCTGAAACTTTATGAGCCCGATTTCGAGCCCGTCGTCATGCCCTTCGACAAGATCATTGACGCCGTGCAGAACAATCTCGTCGAAGCCGGCCTTCTGATTCACGAAGGCCAGCTCTTCTTCCCCAAGATGGGCCTGCACCGCATTGTGGATCTCGGTGTCTGGTGGCAGGAAGAAACTGGCTTGCCTCTTCCGCTTGGCGGCAACGCCGTGCGCCGCGCGTTGGGGCCTCAAATTGGCCGGCAAATCGCGAAGACCATTCGCGATAGCGTCTCCTATGGCCTCGAGCATCGCGAAGAAGCCTTGAATTACGCCATGCAATTCGCCCGCGAAATGGACGCCGAGCTCGCCGACAAATTTGTCGGCATGTACGTCAACAACTGGACGCTCGGCTACGGCGAAAAAGGCCAGCAAGCCGTAAAAGAGCTCATCAAGCGCGGCACCAAGGCCGGCCTGCTCCCCGCGCCGCCCACCGTGGAGTTCCTGGCAGAGTAGCTACTTCTTCTCCGCCGCCTTCACAGGCGTGAAATACAGATCCTGATAATCGAAGCTGAAGTCCGCAAGCGGCGAGACGGCCACCATCGTGAAATGATCCACACGGCCAACCGGATTCAGCGTGAAAGTAACGAATGCATCTTCGATGGTGCGGTCGCGAAAGTGGGCTTTGAAAGTGTCATATTGCCAGATCTGAAGATCCGCTACTGCTTTCGGCGTGTGGTCGAGAGTGAACACGAGGCCGGCGTTCTCGAGCCGGATGCTCGCGGGGCCATACCAAGCGTCTTTGTAAACGCCAGCGTATTCATTCAACGGGAGCGACGGCTTAGCAACGTCCGGACGCTTATCGAAGTCAATCATGACCTGGGCTGCCGCTTTCTCCCGCTCATCCTTTGCGGCTTTGAAGGCCGCTATCCAATCCGTGGACGAAACAGCGAAATAGGAATCCAGCAAATGGAAAAGAATCGAATCGAATGCGCCTTCCTCTTCCGCATTGGTAAGAATCACGACGCCGAGATTTTCTTCCGGCACGAGCATCACGCGCGATACGAAACCCGAGACGCCTCCGGTATGGCCGACCAATTTGCGCCCGTGATAATCGCGCAATCCCCAGCCGAGGCCATAATCGGCAAATTTGGTGTTTAGCCCAGCGAGCGGACCAGATCCCTCATCAACGGGAAGAATGGTCTGCGCCGACCACATCTCGCGGGATTGCCGCTCGCTGAAGAGGCGCGCACGCGCATCGCCGTCGGGAAACTTGCCGCGATTGAGTTGCAAGGTGACCCACTTGGCCATTTCCGCTGCGGAAGAATTAATCGAGCCGGCGGGGCCAGCATTGTCGAGATTGATGAAGTCGATGACCTGTAGTTTGCCGTCTAGTTTGGAGTGGGGCCAGGCGTAATTGTCGCCGGGCTTGAAGGCGGCGTTGCTCAGATTTGTTGTGGCCATTCCGAGGGGAAGCAGAATGCGGCCGCGAATGTAGTCTTCCCAGGATTTCCCGGTTACGGCGGGGATGATCTGACCGGCTGCGATATATAGGAGATTGTCGTAGGCGAAGCGGCTGCGGAAACTTGATGCCGGTTTCATGAAGCGCAAGCGATAGATGATGTCTTCCCGTGTGAACGTAGAGTGCGGCCAGAAGAGCAGATCTCCTTCGCCCAAGCCCATCCCGCTGCGGTGCGTTAGCAGGTCGCGAATAGTCATTTCATGGGAAACGTACGGGTCGTACATCTGGAAGCCCGGCAAACGTTCGTATACTCGGTCATCCCAGGAGAGCTTGCCCTCGTCGACCAAGGTCGCAAGCGCCGCGGAGGTGAACGCTTTGGTGTTGGAACCGATCCCAAAGAGAGTGTACTCATCCACCGACGTTGGGTTTCCCATCTTGCGCACCCCGTAGCCCTTAGCGAGCACCGTCTTTCCGTCTTTTACGATGGCCACGGACAGCCCGGGCACCTGAAACGTTTTCAGAGCTTTCGCAACGAAACTGTCGAGATCGGAGGGTGGAGCAGTTTGCGCCCGAAGAATCTGGACGCAAACCATCACGAAAATCAAAACCGAGAATGAGCGCAGCATCAATAATTTCATCACGATTTAAAAGCCTCCCGGGAGCAATTGAGGGGGAGATTAAACCACAAAGGACGAAACAAACAGAGTCGAGATTCCATCATTGGCTCCCGGATTGCACTTGGTTGCTCGCGCTCCGGTTCAGTCCGCCTTGACGCTATCTCGCGAATCACTTAGTGTCTTTTGCGTATGAATTCCACGCGAAAAAAGACTTGCTTCGCCCCACTCGTTCTCGCCGCTCTTGGATCTCAAATTTCGCCAGCCGCAAACGCGCAGACTTCGGTCAAGCCTGCCGAAGCACCCAAGCCGTGGCCGCAGCAAGCGGTGCGCGGCGCGCATGGGATGGTTGCGACGGACGAACCTCTTGGCTCGCAAGCCGGTGTGGATATCCTGAAGCGCGGCGGCAACGTTGTGGATGGCGCGGTAGCGGTTGCATTTGCGCTCGCAGTCGTCGAACCCGCAGCAGGAAACATCGGCGGTGGCGGATTTATGTTGATCCGCCTGGCCGGTGGAAAAACAACATTTTTCGATTACCGCGAAGTCGCGCCCGGAAAAGCCACGCGCAATATGTACATCGGGAAAGATGGCAAGCTCGATGAAAATGCGTCCGTGATTGGCTACAAATCCGTGGCTGTGCCGGGCACCGTCGCTGGATTGGAATTAGTGCTGAAAAATTACGGAACGATGAAACTCGCGGATGTGATGGCGCCGGCGATCCGGCTTGCGGAAGACGGTTTCGCGGTCAGCGAAAAATTGGCGCACGAACTGGAAGAGGAGCAGCCGGGACTTGAGCAATTTCCAGCGAGCCAGCGCATTTTCCTGAACGCCGGAAAAATGTGGAAAGCCGGCGACACGCTGAAACAGCCGGAGTTGGCGGCGACGCTGAAGCGCATCGCCAAAAATGGCGCCACAGAATTTTATCGCGGCGAAACGGCGCGAATGCTCGCGGATGAAATGGCGAAGAACGGCGGATTGATTACTCTGGAGGATCTCGCCAATTACAAAGTGAAAGTCCGCGAAGTCTTGCATGCCAAATACAGGAACGGCGGGCACGAATGGGAAGTGCTGACCGCTCCGCCACCCAGTTCCGGCGGAGTGGCGGTAATCGAATCCTTGAACATGCTCGAAGGAGTACCGCTGAAAGGCTGGAACGATCCGCAGAGCGTTCACATGGTCGCGGAAACCATGCGGCGTATTTTTGCCGATCGCGCGGCGTATCTCGCCGATCCTGATTTTTCCGACGTGCCAGTCGCCGGATTGACGTCAGCGTGCTACACGAAGGAACGCGCGTCCACGATCGATCCCGCGAAAGCGTCCTCGAGCACAAGCGTAAAGGCCGGGGATCCTCGTGAATGTGGAAAATCAGCGAGCAACAGTAACTTGCCGCAAACAATTGTCAGTCTCGGCGAAGGCCCGCACACCACACACTTCTCCGTCGTAGATGCAGCGGGAAACGCAGTGGCCAGCACGTACACGCTGAACAACAGCTACGGCTCGCACGTCACAAGCTCCGCGGGATTTTTGCTGAACGATGAGATGGACGACTTCACGACGCAGCCGGGTGTGCCCAATGCCCTGTTCGGCCTGATCCAATCCGACGCGAACGCCATCGCGCCGGGGCATCGCCCGCTCAGCTCGATGACGCCGACGATTCTTCTCCGCGAGGGCAAGCTGAGCTTTGTCACCGGTTCGCGGGGCGGGCCGACGATTATTTCCGCGACGCTGCTGAGCGTGATTAACTGGATGAGACTGGGAATGGATCCGCAAACGGCCATCAACGCTCCACGATTTCATCACCAGTGGCTTCCGGACCAGATTCTGATGGAGAATGAGTTCCCTGCCAGCCTGGAAAATGAATTGAATGCGCGAGGCCATAAAACCAAACGCCGCGGCCACATCGGCCTGGTGAACGCCATCGGAATCGATCCGCAATCCGGGGAACGGCTGGGCGCCGCCGATCCGCGCGACGAAGGCGCAGCCGTGGGATACTAAACAAAGAGATTCTTCGACCCGATCATGCAAAGACTACTTTCGACGTATTTATTCGTTTCGCGAAAATTGACGCCCGAACTCCTGGGGCAGATTTCCGATGCCAAATTCCAGGGCGTGGAGATTTTTTGCACGCGCGGCCACTTCGAATACGCGGCGAAGGTGGAAGTCCAGGCGATGGCCGGCGCTCTCGAAGCACATAAACTACAACTGGTTTCTTTGCACGGGCCGACGAGCCGCGACCTGAGCGCCATGCGCGAGAGCGGCACGCCGCTCTCCATCTGCGAAGTCGAGCGGGTGCGGCGCATCGAAGCAATGGACGAATTGAAGCGCGTCATCGACGTCGCCGATGATTTGCCGTACGCGCGGCTGATTCTGCACATGGGCGGCTCGAGGGAAACTGCCGATCCGCGGAAGCGCGATGCGGCCTTCAGTACGCTCGAGCATCTGGTCTTGCACGCGCATCACGCGGGCGTAACGATTTGCGTGGAAAACACCACTAGCGAAATGGGCGATCCCGCTTATCTTCGCGCATTTGTGGACGAAACGCGGCTCACTGGCCTGCGCTTTAATTTTGATATTGGCCACGCGCACCTCGCCGACGGCCCCGAAGAAGATCGCATTGAAAAAAGTTTCGCGCCCTTGCGCGAACTCGTCTCCTCCGTGCATCTCCACGACAACCACGGCGACAAAGATGAACACCTGCCGCCCTTCGACGGCTCGATCGAGTGGCCCGCAGCGATTAAGCTGCTCCAGTCTGCGCCGCAAACTAGTTTGCCGATTGTGCTGGAGTTGAAGGAAAAGACGGGGCCCGAGGCGCCGGGGGCTGTGGAACAGCTCGCCGCCGCGCGAAAAGCCATGGATCGCTTTGAAAAAGCATGGGGTTAGAGCGGCAAGTACGGGTCAGCAGGGCCTTGATCCAAGGGAATTTCCTAAAGACGCACAAAAGACGCGTAGGGGTTCCCCCCTAAACACGAGTTGACCATTTTTATGACTATAGTCTAGAATATGGACTATAGGTGCGAGAGATGATGGAAGTAGCCATTTCCGAATTCAAAGCCAAGTGCCTGGCGCTGCTGGAACAGGTGCGCCGAACACGGCAGCCCATCCGCATAACACGTTGTTCCCCCCACTGGTCTGCAGGACCGCGCCTCTTGGATTGGCTCGATGAAGGACTCCAAGATTATCGGAGACATAATTTCTCCAGCCAATGAGGAGGACGAATGGGAGGTCTTGCGCGATTGAAATTACTGCTAGACACGCATATCTGGCTCTGGCTTACGATCGATCCCAAACGCCTAGGACGGAACACCTTAGGGACACTGAAGGACGAGCAGAACGAACTCTGGCTTTCACCCATTAGCACATGGGAAGCCCTCACTCTACACCATAAAGGAAGGGTCCAGTTAAGCGGAGAACTCGCTGCATGGGTTGCGCACGCAACCGCAGGTATTAAGGAGGCTGTCCTGACCCATGAGATCATGACCGTAGCGAGACAATTGTCCCTGCATCAAGACCCATCCGACCGGATGCTTGCAGCCACTGCCCTAGTCCTGGACTTGACGCTGGTCACGGCCGACGAGCGGCTGATGGGGCTGGGAAATATCAGGACGCTCGCCAACCGCTGACCGCCGCGTTTGATCATTGGCCGGTCGTGGGTAGCGGCAGACGGCCTCTGGTAAACGGTCGATTTGGCATGTAGGCAAAGAATCGCACTATGACGACGATCACGATTGAGCGGGCGGGAAAGTACGACGGGCAGGAAGTCACGCTGAAGGGGTGGCTATATAACCTGCGGGAGTCGGGGAAACTGCTGTTTCCGATTTTTCGGGACGGCACAGGGATTATTCAGGGTGTTTGCGCGCTGAAGGAAAATCCGGAGGCGTTCGAATCGCTGAAGGGGTTGACGCAGGAATCGAGCGTGATCGTCACCGGAAAGATTCGCGCGGAGAAACGCGCGCCCGGCGGTTACGAAATCGGGGTGACGAGAATTCAGATCGTACAAAAGGTTCCGGAGAACACGCCGTTTCCCATACAGCTCAAAGAGCACGGAGTGGATTTTCTTCTCGACCATCGCCACCTGTGGATTCGAACGCCGCGGCAGGCGGCGATTCTGCGGATCCGCGCGGAAGCCATTCGCGCGGCGCGCGAATACATGGACGGGCAAGGCTACACGCTAACGGATGCACCGATGTTTACGCCGGCGGCTTGCGAAGGGACGTCGACTCTTTTCGAAGTGAATTACATCGATGACCAGAAAGCGTACTTGACGCAGAGCGGGCAGTTGTACATCGAAGCGACGGCGATGGCCCTGGGCAAGGTGTATACGTTCGGGCCGACGTTCCGCGCGGAAAAATCGAAGACGCGGCGCCACCTGACGGAATTCTGGATGTTGGAACCGGAAGCGGCTTACGTCGAGATGGACGAGGCGATGGAGCTCGCCGAGGGCCTGGTCACCGCCATTGTACAGTCCGTGCTGAAAGACAGGCCGCGAGAGCTGGAACTGCTAAAGCGCGACACCACGAAGCTCGGGAACGTGAGGCCGCCTTTCCCGCGCATCAGCTATGAAGACGCGATCGGCGTCTTGGAGAAAAACGGCAATCCTGCCAAGTTCGGCGACGATTTCGGCGGCGACGAAGAGACGATCATCTCTAAAGAGTTCGATCGGCCCGTGCTGATTCACCATTACCCGTCGGCGATGAAGGCTTTTTACATGCAGCCCGATGCCCAGCGGCCGGAGCTGGCGCTGGCTTTCGACATGATCGCTCCGGAAGGCTATGGCGAAATCATCGGTGGAAGCCAGCGCATCCACGATTACGATTTGCTGCTGAAGCGCCTGCGTGAACACAACCTGCCGGAGGAGGCTTTCCAGTGGTATCTGGATTTGCGGCGCTATGGCAGCGTGCCGCATTCCGGCTTCGGAATGGGCCTCGAGCGCACAGTCGCCTGGATTTGCGGGACGGAGCACATCCGGGAAGTGATTCCCTTCCCGCGCATGATTTACCGGGTATACCCTTAGTTTCAGCTGGGGAAGAAACAACAATGGCACAAAAAGTTCGAATTATCGGTGTGCCCATGGACCTGGGGCAAAGCCGCCGGGGCGTCGATATGGGCCCTTCGGCGCTTCGTGGCGCGGGGCTGCAAACCAGCATCAAGAAGCTGGGCCTTCAAGTGGAAGACATCGGCAATCTTTCGGTGAAGCAGCCGGAAGAAATGCCGATCGGCGAAAAGCGCGCAAAATATATGCAAGAGATCGCCGAGACCTGCGGCGATGTAGCCGCAGCTGCTGAAAAGGCATTGAGCGAAGGTTTTCTCCCGCTGGTTCTCGGCGGTGATCACTCCATAGCGGCGGGCGTCGCCGCCGGTGTCGCCAACCATTTTCGGAAAGAGAAAAAGCAGATCGGCTACCTCTGGCTGGATGCTCACGGGGACATGAATACTCCTGAATCTTCTCCCTCAGGCAACGTGCACGGCATGCCGCTCGCAGCGATCATGGGTTATGGCGCGCCGGAACTCGTTGACTTGCTCGGATTCAAGCCCAAAGCAGAACCCGGCAACATCGTGATCGTCGGTGCGCGGGATCTGGACGCGCAGGAACGCAAAATCGTCAAGAAATCCGGCATCCACGTGTTCACCATGCGCGACATTGATGAGCGCGGGATGCGCGAAGTAATGTCCGACGCGTTGAAATATGCGATGGACGATACGGCGGGTATCGCCGTCAGTCTTGATATGGATTTTGTAGATCCTTCCGACGCTCCCGGCGTCGGGACTCCAGTCCGCGGTGGTGTGACCTATCGGGAAGCGCATCTCGCCATGGAGATGATTGCGGACACCGAATCCATGGTTTCTCTCGAAGTGGTGGAGATCAATCCCATTCTCGACGAGCACAATCGCACGGCTCTTCTTGGGGTCGAATTGGTGCTCTCCGGCCTCGGTCAAAAAATCCTGTAATCAGTCGTTGCCGGTTCCGGTGTTGGCGCGAGCGCTGGCTTAGTGGAATATTTGCGCGCCGGTACCGGTCTCCGCTGCATGCCTGTACTTTTCTGTTGTACAATGCGCAGCCATACAGCGTTTTCACCCCAGACGCGCATCAAACCCAGACAAAATACGGCCGCTCCCGGTGCGAGGGCCAGTGTGTACGAATCGAATTCGTCGTGCGACTAAGGTGAACGAAATGAGAAAACAGATTTCGCGTCTGACCGCGCTGTTCCTGGTTCTGCTGCTGTTGCCTGCTCCAGACTGGGCCACTTGCGGCGGTGGTGGCGGTGGAGGAATGGGAGGCATGAGGAGCGGCGGCGCCGGCGCTCCCGGCGGCGATCAGCAGGTCTACCAAGTCCCCTGGAAGCTGGTCAAACCAGAAGATCCGCCGATCGCGAGCGGACTCGTCGTCTACTGGTTCCCCTCTTCGGGGCAGGAATTTCAGGTCTCGAGCCTGCGCAACTCGCGCAGCCTCTCGCTCTACGCTTCCCAGTGCGTGACCATGGGCGTCGCGGATGCCGGCACCTCGCTGGGCCAAGAGTTCCTCAGCGGCGAAAAGCTGCCGGTGGTGGTGCTGGCCAAATCCGACGGCACGGTGATCAACAAGCTGGAAAACACGAAAGGGTTTCTGAAAGTCGAGCAGGTGGAGAAACTCGTCGAATCGGAAATGAAACAGCGCGAAGAAAAGATTAAGCAGGAGATGAAAGACGCCAAGGAAAAAGCAAAGTCCGGCGACAAGGAGGGCGCGATTCCCCTGTATCGTTCCGTGCTCGAAGAAAAGTGCCTGTTCCCCGGAAAGGCAAAAGATGCCGCGAAAGAATTGAAAAAACTGGGCGTGAACGAGCTAGGGCGGTTCTTTGATGCACCGGTCCTGGATCCCGCGAGAAGCGCCCAGATCGAATCCGTGATGAAGCGCGGCCTCGAAGCGGAGATGAACGAAAAATACAAAGAGGCCGAGCGCCTGTATGCTCAATCCCGCGAGATGGATCCCGCCGACCCCGCGCCGCTCCGGTATCTCGGCGAACTATATCGGCATCACATAGGCGATTGGGAGAAGGCTCGCCAGACGTTCGAAGCCATCCTTACGATGCCTGCCGACCCGTTGTCGCGCGCGGTGGCGCTGCACGGGCTGGGCAAAATGACCATCCACGAGGGTGAATTCCTAAAAGGCTTGCATCTCATGGAGGATTCGGTGCGTGAGTTTCCTCTGGCGCTCGCTTACCGCAATCTTGCCGTGTATTGGAATTCCGAGGGCGACACAGCGAAGGCCGACTACTACACGCGCGAAGCTACCAAACTCGATCCAACTGATCCGTACAACCTCATTTTCGCCGCCGCCTTCCTCGCGGGAAATGGCCATGGAGACGAAGCTCTAAAAATCGCCATGGAGAACGACGCTGTGCTGCCGGCCTCTTATAATTTGGCGGCCATCTACGCGCAGCTCGGTCAGAAAGAAAAAGCTCTGGAGCTGCTGAAGAGGCACTTCTTCCAGTACGAACGATACGAAGAGGTACGCTCGAAAGAAATGATGGAGGCGCGCGTGGATGCGGTGTTTGCTTCTCTGCGCGAAGAGCCCCAATTCATCGCGCTGACCAGCGCCGCCGACGGCAAACTGCCAATCCCGAAAGAGAACAAGATGCCCGCAACCACACCTGCGAAAATGTAGGCGCTGGCTTTCGAGAGTCTAAGATCGCGGGGCTTTTCACTTGGACGCTTCGGCGCTGGCATCCAACGCTGCCTCTGATCTGGGTCGCAGGTTCCTCCTGCGGCCGGCGCCCTGCGTTGCCTGTTGGGAACCGCAGCAAAAACAACTGTCCCACCGATACACGCTTTTCACTTATAACTGAAAACTGAGCAATTTGAACTGCTGCACAGCCCGGCGGAATGAGACCGACTCGTGACCCCTGACAACAAGAAACGACTTAGAGTTGGAGTTCTATTTGGCGGACGCTCCGGCGAGCATGAGGTTTCGCTGGCGTCGGCGGCTTCGGTAATTCGCGGGATGGACCCGGACAAATACGAAGCAGTGCCTATTGGAATCACGAAGGAAGGCCATTGGCTGGTCGGCGCTGGCGCGCAAAAGATGCTGCCGGAGGTGTTGAAGGGCGGGCAGCGCGTGATGATGACGGCGGACCCTTCGGATGCCGCGCTCGTGCGCCTTGACGGCAGCGGCGGGGGGCAACGGGTCGACGTGGTTTTTCCGGTGATGCACGGAACGTTTGGCGAGGATGGAACGATTCAGGGCCTGCTGGAGCTGGCGGGCCTACCGTTTGTCGGCGCGGGTGTTCTTGGCTCTGCCGTTGGCATGGACAAAGACGTTTCGAAGCGGCTTTTGCAGGTGGCAAAGATTCCGGTCGTGCCGTGGATCACCCTGCAGCGAGCGGAGTGGGAACGCGATCCAAAGGAGATTCGAACGGCGGTCGAAAAGAAATTCAAATATCCCCTGTTCGTGAAGCCAGCGACGCTGGGGTCGTCGGTGGGAATGACGAAAGTGCATTTACGCGGGGAGCTTGGGCCGGCGCTCGATCTCGCGGCGGAATTTGCGATGAAAATTCTGGTGGAGCGCTGCGTAATCGCGCGGGAGATCGAGGTTTCGGTTCTCGGGAACCACGATCCGAAGGCGTCTGTGCCCGGCGAAATCGTGCCGCACCGCGAATTTTACGATTACGCCGCAAAATATCTGGAGGAAGGAACGCAATTGCTGATCCCGGCGAAGCTAAAGCCAGCGCAGGTGAAGAAAATCCAGAAGTGCGCGGTGGACGCGTTTCGCGCACTGGAACTGAGCGGAATGGCGCGCGTGGATTTTTTCCTGGAGAAAAAAGGCGGCAAAATTTATCTCAACGAAGTGAATACCATCCCAGGTTTCACTTCCATCAGCATGTATCCCAAACTCTGGGAAGCCAGCGGAATTCCCTTCCGCGAACTGATTGACAAACTAATTGACCTCGCGCTTGAGCAGCATGCCGAGAAGGCCCGCACAAAATACCAGATCGAATTGCCGGAAGGCGCCGGCGGCGCGCTGGAAGCGTAGTTCTCCGGCATTTGCTCAGGCATACAGTTTTTGTTAGGGTTTTTAGTGTTGCTGGGCAGTGCGGGGATGGCACCGAGGCAACTGCAAGATTGATTCTGACGCTCGCGGGCAGGAGACTTCGGAATGTCACTTCTCGATCCACCTGCTGCAAAGCCGGAAAAATCACGGGCCATGGCCTTTACGATTGCGGCGCTGACGCTCGTCACGATCGTGGCGCTGTGGTTCACGTTCCGGTACTACCCGGAAAAGAAAGCTGCGGAGCGTTTCTTCAATGCGGTGGTCGCGGGCGATATGGCTCAGGCGTACCAGCTCTGGAAACCCGGCGCGAGCTACACGATGAATGATTTTCTCGCGGACTGGGGAGCCCAGGGCTACTACGGGCCGGTGAAGAGCTACGCGATCGATCACCTCAGAGCCCCACGGGGGTCTGTCAGCGTGGCCGTCACTGTGAGGGTCAGCCCCTATTCACCGATGCCGGACCCGAGCGATGCGGAAAAAAGCCGCAAGACGCGCGCCGTGGAAGTTTGGATTCTCCCAAGAGACAAGTCCTTCAGCTTTCCGCCGTAGTCATTTTCTTTCGCAAAGGGCCTCTCGGAAAGAGTCACCCGCGGATGTCGTCGAGGGCCCGGAGGAGTTCCTGCGGGGTGACGCTGGCGGTGCCGAGTTTGCCGACGACGACGCCCGCGGCGGTGTTCGCGAGAATGGCAGCGTCCGCGAACGGAACGCCGGCGGCGGCAGCGAGCGCGAGAGTGCTGAGAACCGTGTCACCTGCGCCGGTCACGTCGAAGACCTGGCGGCCGGTAGCGCCGCGCTCGATGCCGGGCTGGCCAACGCGCGCGTAGGTGACTTCAAAACTCGTAGCGGGAACATGGAGATGACGGGGCGAGGTTTCCTCGAAAACGCTCATCCCCTTTTCACCGCGGGTGATGACCACGACGCTGCAGCCGAAATGCGCGAGGAGGGCGCGGCCGGCTTCCTCGACGGATTTTTCGTCAGCGAGAGAGCGCGTGACGTAGAAGCCGGCTTCCTTTGTGTTGCAGACGATCGCGCGTGCGCCGCGATAGGCATAGAGGCGCGACGTTTTGGGCTTCACAAAAACGGGAACTTTCAATTGATGCGCAGCGCTGAGGACGCGGTCGGCGAAATCGTCGGTGATGAGACCTTTGTCGTAGTCGGAGAGAACGAGCGCGTCAAGATGTCTGAGCGCGGAAAATAGAAGACGCAAAAGCCTTTCCCGGGTTTCCGGGCGGAGCGGTTCGCGGCGTTCGTGATCCACGCGAACAACCTGCTGGTGGCGGGCGATGATGCGCGTCTTTACCGTGGTGACGCGTTTCGGATCGGCGACAACGCCTTTGTCCGCGATGTTTGCCGCGCGAAGACATTTTTGCACGGCGCGTCCGGCTTCCTCAGTTCCGATCACACCGAACGCTTCGACCTTTCCTCCGAGCGCGGCGATGTTTACGGCGACATTTCCCGCACCACCAAGGCATTCACTCTGCTCGACGAAATCCACGACGGGAACCGCCGCTTCCGGAGAAAGGCGCGAGGCCGTACCCCAGAGGTAGCGATCGAGCATCAAGTCTCCGAGGACTCCGATACGCTTTCCACGCAGGCGGGGGAGCCACCTCTTCAAGCGGGGAACGGAATCGGAGACGTTGGTGGGCATGCGGGCCTTTCGTTTTTTCTGACCTGCCGGAGTTATTCTGGAGCGATGGTCGCTTCTTCGGGCAGCATATCGGGAATATCGTCGCGCACCGCATAGACACGGCGGCAGGAGACGCACTTCAAGCCTGACTCGTCGCTCAGCAGTTCCAGCCGCGTCTTGCAAATGGGACAAACCAGAATGTCCAGAGCATATTTCGGGATTACCATTCGTCACTCCGTCCAAGTTTCGAGCATTCGATTGCGTGAATTGGCACTGTACCAAACGCCGTTGTGCAGGAGCAACTGCGCTGGATCGGTACTTAGCACGGCACATGTAATGTTCACCTCTTTGACTCCCGGGGAACGCTGACGCGCAATCGCCTTGACCCCACACAGGACCGGGCGTAGCGTCGAATTTGTATTCTCCCGCGTGAGGCCCTCTCATGAAAAACGACGGTCGTTTATGCGAAAAGAGTTTCTTGGCCCTTCTGGCCATACTATGGGCGGCAGCGGCGGCATTGGGTCAGCCGCAGCAGGAGACTTCGCAGCCTTCGCAGCAATCGTCTTCGGAAACACAGTCGCAAACGCAGCCGGAAGAGAAGAAAAGCGAAGCTGGGGGAGATGCGGCAAAGAAATCGGAGAGGGATAAAGCCAAAGCGAAAAAGGTGTATACCGAAGAAGACTTGTCCGGAATGCGCGGCAATGGCATCTCCGTAGTGGGGGATAAGAAACCAGCGGGCGCCGGATTGGCAGGAGCGAAGAAGACGGATGGAAAGACGAAGCTGCAGGTCGTGCCGATGTCCGGACAGGACGAGGTGTATTGGCGCGGAAAGGCGCATGAGCTGCTGGACCAGGTAACCGCAACTGAACAGCAGATTGCGAAATTGAAGGACGACATCAAGAAGTACGGGACAGGCGGATTTGACGTGACCACGGGAATGAAGAAGAACGTTGCGTACATTGAGGACCGGAATGGCCAGATGAAGGAGCTGGAGAAAAGAAAAGCGGGCCTCGAAAAGAAGCTGGACCAGTTGGAGGAACAAGGGCGGAAAGCGGGAGCCGAGCCGGCGTGGTTCCGCTGACGGCGCAAAAAACCTGAACCAAAGCTGAGAAACGCAGCATAATTCCGCTTGACGGAGATTAGCACGCGCAAACACTGGCCCTCGAAACTTTCGTGCAGGAGAAAAGACCGAGACCAAAACTGACCGTCGGGCCAGTAGTTTTTGGAACGGCGTTCGCAGTAACCTGACAGCGATTGCAGGTTCGTCGTTCCCTGCTCAGGGAGAGCGCCCGTGTATTGCGACCGCTGTGGACTGAATTTCCTGCCCAAACAGTCCGTGTGCACTCGCTGTAAAAGAGTGCCGACGCGGTACTGGTTTCAATTCATGAGTCTGGTAACCATATTCGCAGCCGTGCTCTGCAACTCGCTGCTTGGAGTGTTCCTGCTGCCGCGGTTGGCGACGGCAAGTCACGGGAAAACGCTGTTTCGCGCATGGTGGTGGTTCGACCAGAAGGCGGCGATGTACGGATGGGTACCGCTGGCGATCGGCTTGCTGGCCTGGGACTATTTCATTTGGAAAGACGCCCGGCCCAAGGTCAAGGGCTGGTTCACGCGGAAGCTGCTCACATTTTCTCTTGCGGCGGGAGTGGCGCCGCTGCTGCCGTGGTGGATTCCCGCGGGGCAGCCTCCGTCGCAATTCTTCGAGATGATTGGGCGGCATCAAGGCGTGCCTATTCTGCTGGCCTGGGGCGTCGTGCTGGTTGTGACTATCCTTCTCTGCATCGATCCCGAGTCGCGCGACTACTTGCTGGGTCACGGAAGAACGCTGAGCATGGTCAGCACAGGGGTGCTGTTGTTGGTGCTGACGATGACGGTCGTTGGCTGGTCGCTGACGTACTAAAGGGGCAAACCGCGCACCCGCGCTCTCGCTCTGCCTGCTGGACATCAAGGACAGGGCACCTGCGGCATTTCCCTTCCTCCTGTCCGGGCGTCCCGCCTTTCTTTAAACTCAAGCAGGCAATGCTGGTTTAGCTGTCCTAACGGTCAGGATACTTCGAGGAAACAGATTCATCCTAAATCCTTGCTGGTAAAGAACCGTCGCGTTTCAATGGAATTACTATGAGAAACGCCAAACTGCCGTTCTTTTTCGCGATTTTGCTGGTCTGCACGTTTGCTGGGCCGTCGCTTGCCCAGCAGCGCGTGTTCAATTGGCTGCCGGCCAATGACGAGAGCGTTCGTCTGGACCCTGCGTACTTCCACACCGCACGGACGTATCGTCCGGGGCCGGATGGCGGGAACAATCATGTGGACATCAAGGCGCAGAGGCCGATCACGATTTTTATGACGCCGGCGGAGGACTGGAATCTGGCGCTGCAGCATCCCGAGAGCATCGTGAACCTACGACGGATCTGCCTGCGGGAACATGTGGTCGAGACCACGTACGTTTGCGAGATGCCCCCCGGAGCGCTGACACTGGTTATCCAAGACGAGCGAAACAACCCGGATGCGGCAGTCTTCGCCGGACTTGGGGCGATCCTGGACCGGCACGATAAGACCGAGCGCGCGGTTGGCGTGGGGATCGCGACAGTGTTGACGGGCCAGGGTTCCGTGACGCGGCGATTTGTGGCGCCCAACGACGTTCACATCCAATATTACCGCTGGGACTGCGTGGAGAACTGCGTTCAGCCGGAATATCAATGGACGCGGCAGATCAAGGAGAAGTACGAGCTAACGTCGTTCTTGAAGGTGTATGGCGGGTTCACGCCGGATCACGACGGCGAGCAAGTTAGCATCAAGATCAAATCTCCGGTGCCGATGGTAGTAGCGATGCTGCCGTCGCAAGTTGCGAACCAGCTGCACGCGAGGCCAGAGACGTTTGAGTCCGCGCTGGAGAAAAATGCCTGCCAGCAGCGCGGCGTTCAGGCCTTGCAGTTCGAGTGCAAGTTTGACGTAGCCGATGGCCCGCAGTCGCTGATAGTTGTGCCGGAAGCGAGCGCACGCGTGCCGAATCGCAAGAAAGCGGAAATTGAGATGCTGGCGGCGAGATGCGTGGCGAATTGCGCGCTGCTGGAAAGCAAGCGATAGAGAATTTCTGCCTCTGTTGTTGAACGTTTTGCCGGAAGATATTTCGACATTTTCCTTTAAATCCCGGTACACCCCCCCCGAGGAGCGGCATCCGGGCTAAGGATGTTCCACGCGCGTGGGAGTGCGGAAGCGTGGTCAGTATCCCAAGCAAACTGTGATTTCTGTGCAGGCAGGAGACCGCCGGCCTTACTGTCCACGATGACTGCGGTCACTCTGGCCCCAGTTCCAACTACAAAGGAATAACCCCAGGGGCCGGAGTGATCGGGTCGTGAGGGTAGAGAATTACGATCTCTGGCACCGGCCGGTTTGCTTAAGTCTCTCGAACATCCTCTTGGAAAATCAAAATCCCCATACAAGACCCCCTATGGGCGCGGGGTGGAATGCTGAAGTGCTAGGAGCACAGTCAAGAGTGGCTGTGCCACCAAAGCAAAGAGAGAGCCCTCCGTGGCGTTCCCCGTGAAGCAAAGTACAGGCGGGATGACGAACGCTGGAGGGAGTTAGCGGGCGGTCCAGCCGCCGTCGATGAGGAGGGTGTGGCCGGTGATGAGGGAGGCAGCGGGGGAGGCGAGGAAGGCGACGGCACCCGCAACGTCCATGGGCACGCCGATGCGGTGAAGGCCGGCGATGCGCTCGAGGACGTCGGCACGGAAGGTGGGGTCGGCGAGAGCGGCGTCGGTGCCGGGCGTGGAGATGAATGTCGGCGCGACGGCGTTCACAGTGATATTGTGTTTTCCCCACTCGATGGGGAGGCATTTGGTGAGGTGAGAGATGGCGGCTTTGGTCATGCAGTAGACGGACTCTCCTGGCAAAGCGGTAAAACCGGCTTGCGAACTCAAATTGATGATGCGGCCGCCTTTCTGGCGAATCATGAGCCGCCCGGCCGCCTGGCTGGCAAAGAAAGTGCCTTTAAGGTTCACGGCCAGCGTGAGGTCGAAGTCTTCTTCGGTGTAATTTTCGGCAAGATTTTCAGGCGCAACTCCGGCGTTGTTGACGAGGAGATCGAGACGGCCAAATTGAGAGGCAGTGTCCTGAACGGCGCGGGAGATTTGGTCCAAACGAGTCACATCCATCTGCAGGGGCAATGCTTGGCGGCCGAGGGTTTGAATTTCGCGCACAAGATCGCGGGCGGTGTTGACGTCGCGCAAACCGAGCGCGACATCGGAACCGGCGTGAGCCAGGGCCAAGGAGATCGCGCGGCCCAGCCCGCGCGCCGCGCCGGTGACGAGAGCGACCTGGCCGGTGAGATCGAAACGAGGAAATTCCGTCATGGCGGCTCCTTCGGATGTTCAGCGAAATGCGATGGTGCAGCAAGGATGGTGCTTAGGATTACGCGCAACGTCAACTCTGGCGAGCCAGAGCATCGCCACTGGATGTGGTGTGAGAAAACGAGGCGGCCGGACTGAAGTCCGGCGCCTACACCTGAAGTAAAGCAGGATGACGAGGCCGGAGGCAGATCAGAAGGAAGCAAGAGGGACGGCAACGCCGCCGCTGCGCAGCCAGGACGGGAGAGAAGCGGCCTGGTGCCGCATCCCGGCGATCGCGGGCCAAGTTTCCTTGGGGAGACTGAAGAATGCGGCAGTAACCTGCGGATCGTACAAGCGGCCTGACTCGGTGTGGATGATTCTGAAGGCAACTTCGAAGGGGAGAGCGCTCCGATAGGGCCTGTCGGAAGTGATGGCGTCGAGTGTATCCGCCACCCCGAAGATCCGGGCGCCAATAGGAATTTGTTCCGCTTTCAAGCCGCGCAAATAACCGCTGCCGTCGTAACGCTCATGGTGAGTTCGGACCAGCTCCGAGGCATCCGCTAGAAAAGGGATTTGCTTGACCAGGTCGTAGCCGGTTTGCACGTGCTGCTGCATGAACAGGCGCTCTTCCAGGGTGAGGGGACCGGGCTTGAGTAGGATGCCATCGGGGAGGGCGAGCTTCCCGATATCATGCAGGTAAGCGCCCATGGCGATGGTCTTGTGTTGCGTTTCTGAAAGGCCCATGGCCTTGGCGATCTCCAACGCAAACCGGCAAACGCGACGAGAGTGACCTTCGGTGGCGGCATCGCGGAGATCGATGGCGGCGCCAAGCGCTTCGAGAGTGTCTTCATAGCTCCGTTCCACGAGCTTGAGAGCGGCTGCGATCTGCTGGGTACGTTCGGCGACCATTTCTTCGAGGTGCAGCCGATAGCCTTCGACTTCCTGCTCCAGGCGCTTCTTCTGCAGGGCGCGATTGAGGCTGGCAATCACCATCTCCGATTGAAGTGGCTTCACCAGATAGTCGTCCGCTCCGGACTTCATGGCCAATATCCCTGCACGCACATCGTCGAGGCCGGTGGCGACGAGAAAGGCTACCTGAGGGCTCCGTCGCCGAACTTCCGCAAGGAGCTCCATACCATTCATCCCGGGCAGGTTGAGGTCGCAGACGATGGCGTCGCGATTGTCCTTTTCCAAAAGACGCAGAGCTTCCGCGCCACTGAGCACGGTCTTGCAGTCAAAATCCGCTTCGGACAGCACCAAGGCCAGGAGCTTACAAGCAGCGGGCTCATCATCCACGATGAGAACACGGGCGGTTGGGGAGGGCTTAATTGGGGCTTGGGCAGTTAGAGCTTCCGCTGCCGGAGTCAGGACTTTGTCAGTGGTGAGCATTCCGCGAATCTCCAGTTTGCCGGCGGGCGGACAGACTTCGTTTGGCGCCATCTAAGGACGGAGCAATTCTCAAACCAGTGGGTTCCCCCTAAAGGGTGCAGAATCAGCAGGTTCTCTGGGTGCCGTGTTCCGTTTTGGCGATGCTCATTCGGTTTGGAACGGCGGAGGATTGGGAGATGAACGAGGTGTTTGACCGCTAGAGGCTGCGCGCGGCGCGAAAGGCGCGGACGACGGTAGTGGCGTCCTGGTGCTGGGCGTCGACTGCGTAGTTGAGGCGGCGAATATCAGAGGCGGTGAGTTTATCAGCGAGATCGGCCAGGGCGGAACGAAGCTGGGGAAATTTGGCAAGCGTAGATTGGCGGACGATGGGGACGGCGTCGTAGGGCGGGAAGTAGTGGCGGTCGTCTTCGAGAGCGACGAGGCCAAGGGAATCAATGAGGCCGTCGGTGGAGTTGCCGGCGACGATGTCCACCTGATGATCGACGAGGGCGCGATAAATAAGGCCGAGGTCCATGACTTTGGGCGTTCCCGCGAAATGGAGATTGTAGCGGTCGCTCCAGCCGCGGAAGCCGTCGGGGCGCTCGAGAAATTCGTAGCCGACGCCCGCGCGCCACTTGGGAGCAAGGGGCG
>WNFT01001732.1_pt1 | contig 25983 bp, 23 predicted proteins | sample 5400191 | NCBI WGS metagenome assembly WNFT01 (sample SAMN13153359, study PRJNA577476) | soil metagenome | isolation source: 80 cm saprolite under Madrone tree | place: USA:California | collected 2016-06-14 | reverse complement strand
CGCCGACGCCTGCGTGGCGCTGGAGACGCCGGTGGTCTCCGGCAACGTGTCCCTCTACAACGAGACCGAAGGCAAGGCGGTCTTTCCCACGCCGATGATCGGCATGGTGGGCGTGATGGACGACTGCTCGAGGAACGCGGGCAGCTCCTTCGCTATAGCCGGCGACCGGGTCGGCATCGTCGGGGGCACCGGCAACGGCCACCTCGGCGGCAGCGAGTACCTCAAGGCGGTGCATGGCCTGGTCGCGGGCATGCCGCCGCCGTTGGACCTGGCGCGCGAAAAGGCCGTGCAGAGGGCCGTCCGCGAGTCGGTGCGGGCGGGGCTGTTGAAGGCGGCGCACGACTGCTCGGACGGCGGGCTCGCGGCCGCCCTCGCCGAGATGTGCTTCGGCAAGGACCTCGGCTGCCGCGTGACGCTGAGGTCGCGACTCCGGGCGGACGCTCTGCTGTTCGGCGAAGATGCCTCCCGCGTCGTCGTCTCCTTTCCGGCCGCCAACGGAGAGAAGATCGAAGCGATCTGCAAGGCGGCGGGCGCGCCGTTCGAGGACATCGGCCAGGTAGGCGGGAGCACACTCCTCGTCGAGGGCGTGCTGGAAGCCAAGATCGCCGACCTGAAGGAAGCCTGGAGCACCGCGGTTCCCAAGCTGGTGGGGGAAGGCATCCACCACGCCGCCCTCGAAAGCGTGCCGTGAGGTGGAGACGCGGCTCCTCAGCGCGCGGTCCCCTGCGGACCTGGACGAGGCGGCTGCGCTGCTCCGGCGCGGCGGGCTCGTCGCGTTTCCTACCGAGACCGTGTACGGGCTAGGGGCTCTCGCGCTCGAGCCGCTGGCCGTCCGCGCCATCTACGCTGCGAAGAGCAGGCCCCTGACCAACCCGCTGATCGTCCACGTGCTCGGCGAGGACGAAGCGCGGCCTCTGTTCTCGCGCTGGCCAATGGAAGCGCGGCAACTTGCGGCGCGCTTCTGGCCCGGCCCTCTCACGCTGGTGCTTCCACGCACGGCCATCGTCCCGGACGAGTGCACGGCCGGCGGGGATACCGTGGGGGTCCGCGCGCCATCGCATCCTGCCGCGCGAGGGCTGCTCCAGCGGGTCGGCGCACCGCTTGCGGCGCCAAGCGCCAACCGCGCTGAGCACGTGTCGCCGACGACTGCGGCGCACGTGCTGCGGGACCTCAACGGCCGGATCGACGCGGTGGTGGACGGAGGCCGCTGTCCCTTCGGCATCGAGTCCACGGTGGTCTCTCTCGACGGACCGCCGCGTCTGCTGCGAGCGGGAGCGATTCCGCGAACGGAGATCGAAGATCTGATCGGCCCTCTCGAGACTGGCGCTCCGGGCACCGTGGCGCAGTCGCCCGGCCAGCAGCGCCGGCATTATGCGCCGGCGGCCGTGGTGCGCCTTGCCGCGCGTCCGGAGCTGGCGTCGGTCGCAGCGACGCTCCATGGGCGCGTCGGCGCGCTGCTTCGCGGGGACACTCCAGCGCCGCCGGCGGTCGCCGTGGCGCGGCTCCCGGACGATTCTCAAGGTTACGCCCGCGGGCTTTACGCCGCCTTGCGCGACCTGGAGGACGCAGACTGCAACGCCATCCTGGTGGAGCAGGTGCCAGGCGGGCCCGACTGGGACGCCGTGCGCGACCGCCTCTCGCGCGCCGCGGGTAGTTGAAACGGCAGCGCGGGCCGGCGCCTTACGGGCCGCCCGCGCTGTGCCGTTCCCAGGACCGGAGATCAGTTCCGGCCGTGGTCGTCCCTTCCGACGCGCACGCCCTGCGCCTCCAGGCGCGCCGCATCGCGATACATCAGCAGCAGGCCGGCCTGCGAAGGCGACGCCGTAGCGCCGTTCGGGTTCGCGGTCACCGTCAGCGTCGCCCGGCCCTGCGCCGGCACGCCCGCGTCTGGAACCCCGGATGCCGTGAAGCGCGGCGCCGCGAAGCTGAAGGTCATGTTCTCGATCGAGTCGGTGAGGTTTCCGGTGAAGTAGTTGTCGAAAGCGAACACCGAGAAGGTGAATCGGCTCGTCGGCGTCAGGCCCAGCAGCGACATCGGCACCGTGTAGATCATGTTGGACGAGTTCAGATCCGCGTCCGCGAAGAAGGCGGAGGACAGCAGCGCGCCGGTCACCGCGTTGGCGATCCGGACGATGTTCTGCCCGCTGGCGCCGAAGCCGCCGTTCTCGAGGTTGAAGACCACCCAGTCCGGGGTGCCGTCGTTGTTGGAGTCGATGAGGATGTCGAACTCCGCCGGATAGTTCGGGTGCGCCCGCTTTCCGAAGGTGTTGATTGCGAATTGGACCACGGGCGTGGTGCCCGCCAGCGCCTGGCGCACGCCCACCTGGCCCAGATCGATCACGGCGAAGTTGTCGCCCGGGTTGGGCAGGAACCGGCTCGGGATCTTCTTGCTGGTGCCGGTCCAGGCGAACACGTCGGTGCGGCCGGCCAGCGTGCCCTCGTTGCTCAGGCGCAGGCTGCCCGTGCCGCCGCGCAGCTCGACCTCATCCGGGGCGCGCACGTCGGCGGCCTTGTGCGGCAGGATCGACCACGGCAGCTTCACCGTGTCGATCCTGTCGCGGATGGTGACGTGCCCGTCCAGCTCCAGCGAGGTCTGCAGCGGCCCGTTGCCTCCCTGCGAGCCGCCGTTCAGCGTCCAGGTGGGCAGCTTGCTGGGGTCGATCCGCACCTCGACGTTGACGAAGCGTGAGCCGCGAGGCCCCACCTCGATGGAGGACGGCAGCTCGAAGCGCGCCGCGGCGTTGGCCGGATTGGCGGGATCGCGGAAGTCCGCGCTCACCGAGTACCGCCGCTTCGAGCTCGAGGCGTTGTAGACCAGCACGGTCTTGCGGAACTGGCGGCTCTCGGAGATCGATGGGGCGCCGAAGGAGATTCCCGCCGTCTCGTCCTCGGGCACCCAAGCGATGGTCTTTGCGTTCAAGGCGCGGTCGACGCGTACCTCGCCGGCGCCGACGCGGCTGGCGGGCGCCAGCTGGGACCCGAACAGGTTGGGCGCGGTCTTGATCTGCGTCTCGGTATTGTTCATCAGGCGCGCCTTGATTTCGGCCGGCGAAGCGTGCGGAAAAGCCTCCAACAGGAGCGCCGCGGAGCCGGCGATCATCGGCGTGGCGCCCGAGGTGCCGCCGAATGCCGCCTCGAACGTTCCGGTCCCCGCCACCGCGGAAACCGAGGCGCCCGGCGCGCCGATCTCCGGCTTGAGGGTCTGGTAGCTGTAGCTGGGCCCGCGCGCCGAGCTGCTGACCATGCTCTTCACCAGCGGCTGCGAATCGTGCACGGTGACGTTGACCGTGCCGGTGCCGAGCGCCGCCTTGAGCGTGTTGGCGTCCCTCTGGATGATGACCAGCGTAGGCCCCAGGTGGGTGCCGCCGCCGTAAGAGAAACTGATGGCGTCGCCTGGGGCGACCAGCCCGATCAGCACGCCGATGGCGCCAGCCGCGAAGGCCCGGTCGACCTTGAGGCTCACGGCGCAGGCGCCGCGGTCGATGAGCGCGACTTTGCCGGCCGGGTCGGCGGCGTATGGGTCGTCGGGGTTGGTGGCACTGATGGAGCCCGCCGGGCAGCCGCGGCCCACGAAGGCCACGTCGCCGGTGAAGCCGGGGCCGATGGGCGCCCAGTCCACCGTGGCGGTGTTGGTGAAGGGGGCGATGCCGGCCGGCGAGTTCACGGTGACCGGGTAGAACTTCGCGCTCGGTACCTGCGTCTGCGCCACGCTGATGGCGCCCGGGGCGATGCTGGGCGAGCTGACGATGTAGGGGTGATCGGCGGCGTTGCCCGCTGCGCAAGCCACCACCACGCCGAGGCGCACCGCGTTCTCCGAGGCCGCCGTCAGGTCGTCCTCGAACTGGCCGTAGTTCGAGCCCAGCGACATGTTGACGACGTCCACCGCGTCGGAGAGGTCGCCATCGCCGTTGGGATCGACGGCGAACTCCATGGCCTGCAGCAGCGCCACGCCGCTGCAGGAGGTGGAGACCGAGCTGCACACCTTGAGCGCGTAGAGCTGCGCGCCGGGTGCGACGCCCTTGTGCGTCCCGTCGTTGCTCTTGCCGGCGATGATGTCGGCCACGTGGGTGCCGTGGGTGCCGTCGCAGCCGCCCACCCCGCCGCAGGCAATGGGGTTCGGATCTGGCAAGAGGCACGACAGGGCGGCGCCAGTCGCCGGGTCGGTGCCGCAATGGGCGGCGTCCGGCTGCGGCCAGTGCTCGCCAACGAAGTCGAACCCGCCGATCACCTTTCCGCTGGGGAAGAGGGCCGGGTTGATGGTCTTGTTGCGCGAATCATCGAGGGAGGTGCCGAACGCGGCTGTGTAGTCGGCCACGGAGCCCGAGCCCGAGAGGTCGCGGTGGGTGTAGTCGATGCCGGAGTCGAGCACCGCAACCCGGATGCCTTCGCCGGTGATGCCGGTGTTCTGCACCGCCGAGGCGCCGATGTACGGCACGGTCTCGGAGAGGTCGATCGAGTAATTGATCACCGGGCGCACCGTCAGCACGCCCGGTTGGGCCGCTAGCGCGGGCAGGCTGGCCGCGTCGATCGAGTACGCCACCGCATTGTACGCCTTGCTCACCCGGCCCAACTCGCGTGCGCCCAGGGAGAACGCGGTTCGCGAGAGCGAGTCATGCTCGTCCTCCAGCCGCGCGAGGTGCGCCCGTTGGGCGCCCTTGGTGAGCGGCAGGCCGGAGTCCTTCGCCTTTGCGTGCTCCACAGCCAACGGCTGGCCTTGCAGCTGGACCCATACGTTCACTCGACCCTTTGCCCTCGCAAGCAACGGCGAGATGCGCGAGTCGGTTGACGTAACCGTGTCTGAAACCGCCGATTCGCGTACGTTTGGGATTGGGAACTGCTGTGCGTGAGCGCTTGCCGGCACGGCGAGCGCGCCGAGCGACGCAAGAAGGCCGCAAATCGGACGAAATGGTGACGACATATGATTGTGAGCCCCTCTCGCCGCTGTAGTTTTCCGGGGTGCGGGCGAGTGGGCGAGCGTATAGCCGTGCCATCGAGGTGGGGTCAAGCACGCACTTCCCCGGATGCCCTTACGCGGCGCGTCAGCGTGCGCCTTCGTGAACTGTCAACGAGGCGCGAGTCACAGCAACGCGCAGCGCCGCGGCGACCTCTTCGGCGATCTCGAGGATCATGGCGGCGCCGACCATAGCCCAAGCGCCTGCGCCAGACCCGGGCCGAACCAGGTGCGCAAAGCTTCGCCCTCGCCAGCGGACCAATGCTCCGGCGTTTCCACGTACCCGGCATAGCCGTCGGCGAGCCCGACCAGCACGTCGGGGGACATGCGCCGGCCCAGCTCCCCGACCGGCTCGCCCGGCACGCCGACCAACGACAGCGGACCGATGCGAACGCGCGTCTCGATCACCGCGGGCTCCCGCATGAGCGCGATCGCGTTGGCGAACGCCCGCCGCAACGGCCAGGGGACGGCGGGCGAAGCCTGCGGTGGTGGAAGGGCCACCAGGCGCGCCTGGCACCCGATCTGGAGATGTCGCACCGGCTCCGCCCTGCGCAGGAGCTGCTCGGCCTCCCGGGCGACCGCCGCTGCCACGTCCTCCGCGCGGTCCCAGGTCGCGTTGCCGCCCGCGCCCTGGACCACCAATACCGGCGCGCCTTCCAGGGCCGCGGCCACCTTGCCCGGCCAGTCGGCCGAGAGCCGCCGCGAGGAGCGCGGCGTGATGGTGGGATGCATGGGGTAGTCGATCAGCGTGGCCACGTCCTCCCCCGAGGGCCTGCGCACGCGCAGCGCGACCAGCTGGGGGTCGATGGGGCCTCCGCTTCGGGGCCGCGCCGGCCCCTCCGGCCAATCCTCCCGCGCGACCAGCAGCTCCGCCGGACCCAGGGCGCCGATGGCCTGCCCGAGCGCGTCGGCCGCAGCCTGCGCGATCGCGTCCCGTTGCGCCCGATCGAACGACCCTGCGCCCGACCATCCGGCGATGACGCTCTCCCAGGCGCCGCCCGGGCCCGAATGCGTGTGCGTGGCCGCAAGCAGGAGGCAGGTGAGCGGAGGCAGGCGCGCGCGCCGCAGCACCTCCTCCTCCAGGCTGCCCGGAACGAGCAGCGTGTCGATCGACGCCACCAGCGCGCGCAGCCCTTCCACCTCCAGCGCGATGGCCCTCGCGTACACCGGCTCGCTCGCGTCTTCCGCGCGCCGCTTGCCCGGATAGCCGGCGAGGATCGGATGAGGACCGAGCGCGATCCGCGCCTTGCCCGCGCCGGCGCGCAGCGAGCCGACGCCCAGCAACTCCAGCGCGACCCTGCCGTTGACGGCGATGCCCGGAAGCCGCTGCGCCGTCCCGAAGGGCACCGCGCAGAAGAGCGCGGCCGCGGCGAGCGCCAGCAGCGCGCCGGCGAGGAGCGCCTTCCTCAGCGCACCACCCGCCTCGCGCCGAGATAGCGCGACTGGAACCAGCTGTCGTCGAGCGCCGCTTCCACCACTCCGTTCGACGAGCTGGCGTGGATGAACCGGCGGTTGGGTACGTCGACCATCATCCCGACGTGCGACACGCCGTTGCCGGAGGTGTCGAAGAAGACGAGATCGCCCTCGCGCAGCTCGCCGGATTGCACCGGCTTTCCGGTCGCGTACTGCTGGCGCGAGACCCGTGGGATCCCGATGGAGACCTCCCGGTACGAGCTCATGGTCAGGCCCGAGCAGTCGATGCCGCGGTGGCTGAGCCCGCCCCACACGTAGGGCGTCCCCAGGTAGCTGCGCACCGCCTGCTCCAGGCCCGGCCAGACTCGCGGCTGCTCGGGCAGCGCCGGGGGAGGAGCGGCCGCGGGAGGTGGGCGGCGGAATTCCTTCGGCAGCGGCGCCGGCGTCCAGACCACCTTCGGCGGAGGCCCCACCGCGACGGTGAACGCGCCCTTGTAACCAGGATCGGGCAGCTCCGTCTTCAGCGTCTTCGCGCTGGAGAACTTCGCCCGCAGCTCGCCCTGCAGCGCCCCGGGGTGCTTGGGATCCCTGCGCATGCCCTGGAGCATGTAGGCGGCGTACAGGCGCGTGTCCCATCCCGACTTCGCCGCGTCGACCAGGGCCCACTTCACGATCTTGAACGACGCATCCGGCCAACCTCCCAGCATCGCCTCGTGGATCGCGTCCGCCATGACGTCGCCGGGCACGCCGCCCTCGGCGCCGTCGCGATAGCCGTTGGCCCAGGTTGCGATGGAGTCGGCGGGGATCTTCTTCTGGTACCCGTAGAGCGCGATGCCGTCGACCGCGTCCGCAGGCGCGCCCCGCCAGATCGCCCGGTACGCCGCGAAGCCCACGTCGGCGATGCGGGCAGGCTCGGCGCGATCGAGCACGCCCTCGAAAATGACGTGGAGGAGCGTCCGCGCGTCCTGGGGTTTTTCCGGCTTCACGACGTTGAAGCCGTAGTTCGCGAACCGCTCCTTGATCGCGGACTCGATCGCCTGCCGCCTGCCCGCGTCGAGCGATCGATCCTGCAGCAGATTCTCGTGCACGTACTCCAGCACGTTCTGGCGCGCTTGCGCCTGGGCCGGCGACGCGAACCGCGCGTCAGAAGCTCGATTCGATGGACCCACTTGGCTCCCTTCCAGGCGTAGAGCTGTGGAGTGATGATGCGCGCCGGCCCGCCGTGCTCGACCGGCAGCGGCTTGCCTTCGGCGGTGTGGACCAGCAGCACGTCATCTTTCAGCGCCTCTTCCAGCGGAAGGTTGGTGGTGTACCCGTCGTACGCGTGCGTCATGACGTGCGTCGCGTCCGGCTTCGGCCTGGCGAGCGCAATCACCGTCGACAGCTGCACTCCCTCCCACTGGACGTCCATCTTCGACCAGGTGGTCACACAGTGGAAGTCGCTGGTGTCCTTGACCTGAGGCAGAGCAAGAAAGTCCTTCCAGGAAAGCCGCACCGGCTCCTCGACCGCGCCGTCCACGATCAACTCCCACTTGGAGACCTTGACGTCGGGCTGGCGGCCGAGATCGAGCACCGGCCAGCCGCTGGTGACGGTCTGGCCCTCGGGCAGCTTCGGCATGCCGTGGCGGTTCGGAGGACCCCGGCCCAGCGGGCGCGCATCCGCGGCCGCCGGCGTCTGCGTCATCTTGCCCTGGAAGCGCTCGCGGAGCTTCATGCGCGCCTCCACGATCCGGCTCTCCTTCTCGTCCATGGAGCGATTGTACGCGCGCGCCGCTGGAAGGGTTGCGGCATCTCCAGAATGTACGGTGATTCCGCGTTGTTCCGTCCGGGTTGCCCCAGCCTGCCTCGCACTGTACCCTCCGGTCCCTCCGATGCGACTTCCGATCCTGAACGGCGAGGACAAGTTCCACGACGAGTGCGGGGTCTTCGGCGTGTTCGGTCACGCCGAGGCGTCGAACCTCGCCTACCTCGGCATCCACGCGCTCCAGCACCGCGGGCAGGAGTCGGCCGGGATCGCCTCGTGGGACGGAAGCCAGATCCAGCTGCACAAGGCGATGGGGCTGGTCGCCGACATCTTCGACCAGCAGGCCATCGCCGGGCTGCCCGGGAGCTCGGCGATCGGGCATACCCGCTACTCGACCGCCGGCCAGTCCAACCTGGCCAATGCGCAGCCGATGGTGGCGCGGACGCCCGCAGGGCAGGTCGCGGTGGCGCACAACGGGAACCTGGTCAACGCAGAGGAGCTGCGCGCGCAGCTCGTCGCACGAGGCGCTCTCTTCCAGGGCACCAGCGACACTGAAGTGCTCGTGCACCTGCTCGCGCACCAGCGCGAGGGCAGCATCGAGGAGCGGATCCGCAGCTCGCTCATGAACGTGCGCGGCGCGTACTCGCTGCTCTTCCTCACCGAGAAGGGCATCGTCGCCGTGCGCGACCCGCTGGGCTTCCGGCCGCTGGTCCTGGGCAGGCTGAAGAACGGCGCCACCGTCTTCGCCAGCGAGACCTGCGCGCTGGACCTGATCGAGGCGGAGTACATCCGCGAGATCGAGCCGGGAGAGATGGTGGTGGTCGACGAGCGCGGTCTGCGGACGCTCCAGACCCAAGCGCCGCAGCGAGCCGGGAAGTGCATCTTCGAGCTGATCTACTTCGCCCGGCCCGACTCGCAGGTGTTCGGGCGCAGCGTCTACGCGACGCGGAAGGCGCTGGGCAAGCGGCTCGCCATCGAGGCGCCGGTCGAGGCCGACGTGGTCGTGCCGGTCCCCGACTCGGGCGTGCCCGCGGCGCTGGGGTACTCGGAGCAGAGCGGCATTCCCTATGACCTGGGGCTGATCCGCAGCCACTACGTCGGCCGCACGTTCATCGAGCCGTCGCAGTCGATCCGGCACTTCGGCGTCAAGCTCAAGCTCAACCCGGTTCCCGACGTGGTGCGCGGCAAGCGTGTGATCGTGGTGGACGACTCCATCGTCCGCGGCACCACCAGCCGCAAGATCGTGAAGATGATCCGCGATGCGGGCGCGCGCGAGGTGCACCTGCGCATCAGCGCTCCCCCGACGCGCTGGCCCTGCTACTACGGCATCGACACGCCGGTGCGCAGCGAGCTGATCGCCGCCTCGCACACCGAGAAGGAGATCGCGAAGTACGTCACTGCGGACTCGCTCGGATACCTGTCTCAGCAGGGAATGCACGAGGCCGCCAAGGCGGAGTCGCGCGGCTTCTGCGACGCTTGCTTCACCGGCGAGTACCTGGTGCAGCTGGCGCCGCCGGAGGGTGATGCGCCCCCGATCGGCGAGCATGGGCCACGCGAGGGGAAACCCACGGGCGCGGCCGAGAACCTCACCATCCTGCGCAACTAGCCTGAGCGGCGGTCACCGCCGGCCGCCGAAGGCGGGTGCTCGAACCTCCCACCCCGGCGCTTTCCAGGCGCGGCAGTCGCCAGCGCCCAGGATGAGCGTTATCGTCTTCGGGGGAGGACGCTTGGAGTCGATCATCGACCTGCTCGTCAAGATCCAGATCCTCGACGAGCGCCAGCACGACGCGGTGATGAGCCGCTCCCGCTCTCCTGCCGGCGGCCACGTCGTGCAGCAGGTCGCCGATATGGGCTACGCCACCGAGGCGACGGTGGCGCGCGCCGTTTCAGTGGAGCTCGGGCTCCCCCGCATCGACCTGGCGATGACGCCTCCGGAAGGGGCGGCGCTGGCGCTGCTGGATGCGCGCACTTGCGCAGACAAATTCGTCCTTCCCGTCGCCCTGCGCGAGAACGGCGAGCTGCTCTGGCTGGCGATGGCCGACCCCACCGACGAGGATACGATCGGACTCGTCCGGCGCAAGGCGCAGAAGCGCGTGCGGCCCGCGGTCGCCGGCCCGACCGAGATCCTCCGCGCGGTGCGGGCGCTCTATGCGGCCCCGGGCGCGGGAAGCACGCAGCCCGAGCCGGTCCAGAACGACAAGCTCGCCGCCATCGAGATCGAGGGCAACGGCGAGGAAGCTTTCGAAGTGCTGAACGTCGCCGACGACATCGGGGAAAGCCCCCTCTCGCGGATCGCGAAGGAGCTGGGCATCGAGGTCCCGGCGACCGTCCCCTCCCAGGTCCGCAAGAGCAGCCCCACCACGGGGCCGCTCCGGTTCGAGCAGCTCTTCACGACGGCCACCCAGCCGGGTCCGATCGAGACGGACGATCTGGCCGAGGGCGACGTCTCGACCCTGGAAGCGCTGCGGTCGGCGCTGGAAAAGGGCGCGCTGGTGCTGCGAACGCTCGCGGAGCTGTGCGTGGACAAGGACGTGTTCACGCGCGAAGAGATGAAGAAGCGCAAGCCGCCGACGGGGCCGGTCAAGCCTTTGTGACGTCGCGGTGCGTGATCTTCACGTTGGCGCGTTGCTTCTCGGTCAACCTGCGCCCCAGCTCCTCTGCCAGGGCCACGCTGCGGTGTCGTCCACCGGTGCAACCGATGCTGACCGTGAGGTAGCTCTTTCCCTCGGCCCGATACTGCGGAATGAGGAACTGCAGCAGGGACTCCAGCCGCGCCAGGAACTCCTGCGTCTGCATCCGCTCCAGCACCCAGGCCGCGACCCTCGGGTCGGTGCCGGGATGGGGCTTGAGGCCCTCGACGAAATACGGGTTGGGGAGGAAACGGACGTCGAACACCAGGTCGCTCGCGGGCGGGATGCCGTTGCGGAACCCGAAGCTGAGCAGGGTCAGGTTGAGCTTGTCGTCTCGTCCCGGGCCGCCGAACTTCGCGGTGATGACGTCGCGCAGCTCGTGCACGTTCATGCGCGTGGTGTCGACGATCTGGTCGGCGAGGGCGCGGAGCTGCGTGAGCATGCCGCGTTCCAGGGCGATTCCTTCCTGCACGCTCCCCTCGGGGCTGAGGGGGTGCCGCCGCCGCGTCTCCGAGAACCTTCGCATCAGCGCGTCGTCGGCGCAGTCGAAGAACACCACCTCCAGCTGATGGCCCTCGCGCCGGACCTCCTCCAGGGCGGCCGGGGTGGAATCGAGGAACCGCCCCTCCCGCGCGTCGACCACGATGGCGAGCCGCTGCACCTCGTCGCTGGTCCCGTGGCTGACCAGCTCCAGCAGCTTCGGCAGCAGCATCACCGGCAGGTTGTCGATGCAGAAGAACCCGAGGTCCTCCAGCGCCTTGGTGGCGGTGGATTTCCCCGCCCCGGACAACCCGGTCACCACCACGATGCGGTGCGTGTCCGCGCCGCGCTTGGGCGGATTGTTCTCCGGGGGCTCCGCCACTACTCGACCTCGTCGCCGATCCCGCGCGTGAGCGTCGCCTGGGCGATCTCGCGCGAGAGCTTCTCCTGGAATTCCTTGGCGGAATGGTGCCCCTGCAGCTTGAGCAGGTGGTTGCGCGCGGCCACCTCGACGATGGTGGTCAAGTTGCGGCCGGGCCGGACCGGGACCACGAGCAGCGGGACCTCGACGTCGAGCATCGTGTACTTCTGCTCCTCGACGCCGAGCCGGTCGTACTCGACCTTGTCGTCCCACTCCACCAGCTCGACCACCATCTCCACCTTCTTCCGCTCCCGTACGGCGGAGACGCCGAAGAGGTCCTTGATGTTGATGATGCCGATCCCGCGGATCTCCATGTGGTGCTTGATGATCTCGGAGCCGCTGCCGTAGACGGAGCCGCCCTGCCTGCGCTTGAGGTCGACGATGTCGTCGGCGACCAGGCGGTGGCCGCGCGTCACCAGATCCAGCGCCAGCTCGCTCTTGCCGATGCCGCTCTTGCCCAGGATGAGCACGCCCACGCCGATCACGTCGATCAACACCCCGTGGACCGAGGTGCTGGCGGTGAGCGCCTCCTGCAGGAACCGCTCGACGTTGTCGATGAAGGCGGAGGAGAGGTGGCTGCTGCGCAAGAGCGGCACGCGCGCGTCGGTGGCTTCGCGCTTGATCCAGTCCTCCACCGGCAGGTTCTTGGTCACCACCAGGCATGCGATCGGGAGCTGGAAGAGGTTGCGGACGCGCTTGAGCGCCTCGTCATGCCGGAGCGTCGCCAGGTAGCTGATCTCGGTGTTGCCGAAGACTTGCAGGCGGTCCTTGTGGATGTGCTCGGTGAAGCCGCTGAGCGCGAGCCCCGGCTTCTGGATGCGCGAGCTCACCACGCGCCGATCGAGGCCGTTCTCGCCGGCGAGCAACTCGAGACGGAGATCGAAATCCCGGTCCTTGACGAGCTGCTCGATCTTGATCGAGTCCATCGGTCGGCCAGCGTAACAGAGCGCGCGCCCGCCCTCTACTCTACCTGAACAGCCGCGGGTGCCAGCGGAAGGTACACCCTGCTCCCGTGTAGTCATGCCTCGAGCCCCTGAGTTGGCCGCGGCGCCGGGGCTAGTACTTCGCGTCTTCTTCCGAGATCAGCCGGAAGATCCCGGGCGCTCCCTCTGCGTTCAGGATCGCCTGCCGGAACTGCGGCTGCTTGAACAGGCGCGAGATCCGCGCCAGCGCCTTGAGGTGCAGGCCCGCGGAGTTGTCCGGCGCGAACAGAACGAAGAAGAGGTGGGTCGGCCTTCCGTCGATGGCGGCGAAGTCCACTCCGGCGCGTTTGCGGCCGAACGCGGCCAGAAGCCCGGGAAGCCCAGGGAGCTTGCCATGGGGGATCGCCACGCCCTCGCCGATCCCGGTGGAGCCGAGCTTCTCCCGCTCGAGCAGCGTGTCGGTGAGCTGCTGCGCGGAAAACGAGGGATAAGCCCGGGCGAGGCCGGCGCACAGCTCCGAGAGCACACCCGCCTTGTCCGACGCGGCAAGGTCGGGGGAGACCAGGTCCTCGCGCAGGAACTCGGCGATGCGCATCGGAATCCGAGCTTACTTCACTTCGCGGCCGCTTGCTGCCGGAGGGCGCTTTCGCCGCCCGGCGCGATCAGCCCGAAGTTGCCGTCCCGGCGCCGGTAGATCACGTTGACGTCCGAGCTCTCCGGCCGGGTGAAGACGAGGAAGTCGTTGTTGAGCAGGTCCATCTGCACCAGGGCCTCCTCGACGCTCATGGGCTTGGCAAGGAACTCGTCGGTGCGGATCACCTCGGGCTGGATGCCCTCGGGGTCTTCCCTGGCGGAGAAGACCTCGTAGCGCACGCGCACCGGGCCGCTCTGGTGGATGTGCGCGGGGCGGTGGTTCTTCAGCCGCTCCTTGTGCTTCTTGAGTTGCCGCTCGATCTTGTCGATCGCGGTGTCGATGGACGCATACATGTCCTCCGACTTGTCCTTCCCGCGCACGTGGAAATGTCCCGCGTGCAGGTTGATGTCCGCCTGGTGCAGGTAGCGCTCCAGGGAAAGCGTGACGTGGGCCTCGGTCACCTTGTCCAGGTACTTGTCGACTACCTTGCGCAGCTTGTCCTGCGTGTGGTTCCGTAGCGCATCGGTGGCGAACATGTTCCTGAAGGTGATGTTGACCTGCATGGAGTGACCCCCAAGACCTCGGAGAGGGAGGCTAAGGCGTTAGCCACGACCCACCTTTGCGGCCGGGGCTAGAAGAACCGCTTGCGCTTGCTGGACGGCAGGATTCCGAGCACCTCCCTGTATTTCGCGACGGTGCGCCGCGCGATGTCGACGTTCTGGGACCGGAGCACTTCCACGATCTTCTGATCGCTGTACGGCTTGTCCCCTGGCTCCGCCGAGACGATCTGGCGGATCTGGTTCTTGACCGCCTCGGAGGCGATGTCGTCGCCGCCGTTGGCGCGGGCGATCGAGGAGTTGAAGAAGAACTTCAGCTCATAGATGCCCTGCGGCGTGTGCACGTACTTGTTGGTGGTCACGCGCGAGACCGTGCTCTCGTGCATCCCGATGTCCTCGGCCACGTCGCGCAGGATGAGCGGCTTGAGGTGCGCGATCCCCTTGTCGAGGAAGTCGCGCTGGAACTTGATGATCGAGTCGGTGACCTTCACGATGGTGCGCTGGCGCTGGTGGATGGAGCGGATCAGCCACACCGCGGAGCGCAGCTTCTCCTGGATGTACTCCTTGCTCTGCGCGCTCGCCCCGTTCTTCAGGGCATTCCGGTAGTGCTGGGAGATGCGGAGCTTGGAGAGGCCGTCGTCGTTCAGCACCGTGACGTACTGGTCGCCGATCTTGTGGATGTAGACGTCGGGCGTGATGTATTGGGGTTCCTCGCCGGAGTAGTTCCGCCCGGGCTTGGGGTCGAGGCGGGAGAGCAGCTTGATGGCCGCGACCACCTCGTCGAGCGAGACCTCCAGGTCGCGGGCGATCGCCTGGTACTTCTTCGACTCGACGGCCTTGAGGTGTTTGCGGATGATGGAGGGGAGCAGCTCGGCATCGGGATCGTCCTTGCCCTCGCCCTCGGTGGTGTAGTGCCGGGCCTGGATCAGCAGGCACTCGCGCAGGTCGCGCGCGGCGCACCCGATCGGGTCGAAGCGCTGGATCCGCTTCAACACCTTCTCCGCGATCACCGCCGACACGCCCGCTTCCAGCGCCAGCGGAATCAGCGGATCGGCCTCGGACTTCGGCTTCTTCGCTTCCTGCTCGCGCCGCAGCGCTTCCAGCGCCTCGGGAGCGACCGCCGGCACTTCGACCGGCTTGTCGGGATCCAGCGGGCCGGGGTCGATGGCGGCCACGGGGGGCGGCACGTCCGGGTCGAGGACCAGGTACCCGTCCCGGTTGAGGTTGCCGATGATCAACGCCCCGATGTGCTCCTCTTGCTGCGAGAGCCCTGCCATGCGGAGCTGCTCCATCAGGCGCTCGGCCAGGCCCTGCGTCCGGGTGAGCGTGCTCTCGATCGAAGGGAGATCCTCGGAATTGAACCCCCCTCCCGACGGCGCCGTGTGCTGCGTCTGGTAGTTGTCGAGGTACCGTTCCCAGTCGATGTCCTCGCGCTTGACGTCGCCCTCGGCGCGCGCCTGCAGATCCGGCTGGGCCACCTCGGGGGTGGGCGCGGCGAGCTCGCTCGCCTCGATGCTCTCGCTCAGCGTGGAGACCAGCTCCGCCGGGGCCTCGTTCAGCTCCGCCTCGGCCCCGTCCTGCGGCTCCTCCAGGAGCGGGTTCTGCTCCATCTCGGAGCGGATCAGATCGACCAGCTCCAGGCGGGACAGCTGCAGGAGCTTGATCGCCTGCTGCAGCTGGGGCGTCATCACCAGCTGCTGCGACAGCCTCAAACTCTGCTTGAGCTCCAACGCCATCCCGTCCCCCTCCCTTACTCTAGCTTGAAGCGCTCGCCGAGGTACACGGCCCGGGCGCGCTCCGATGCGGCGATCTCCGCCGGTGTCCCTGACTCCAGAAGCTTTCCGTCCACCAGCAGGACCGCCCGGTCGCAGATGCCCAGAGTCTCGCGCACCGCATGATCGGTGATGAGGATACCGAGGCCCTTCTCGCGCAGCTTGTGGATCAGCCGCTGCAGGTCGTGCACCGCGATCGGATCGACGCCCGCAAAGGGCTCGTCGAAGAGCATGAACGCCGGCTCGGCGAGCAGCGAGCGCGCCACCTCCGCCCTGCGCCGCTCGCCGCCGGAGAGCGTCTCGCCGCGCGCCTCGGCGACGCGCAGCAGGTCGAATTCGGTGAGCAGCTCGTCGACTCTTGCTTCCTGCTCCGCGCGCGGAAGACCGAACCCCTCGAGCACGAGGAGGAAGTTCTGGCGCACGGTCAGCTTGCGGAAGATCGAGGGCTCCTGCGGCAGGTAGCCGATCCCCATCCGCGCCCGCTCGTGCAGGGGGAGCCCCGACAGATCGCGGTCTCCCAGCCGGACCGCGCCGGAGTCGGGCACCAACAGGCCCACCACGCAATGGAAGCTGGTGGTCTTGCCTGCGCCGTTCGGACCGAGCAATCCGACCACCTCGCCCGGCTCGACGGAGAAAGAGACGTCGTCGACGACGCGGCGGCCGCGGAAGCTCTTGCTCAGGCCCTTGGCGTGGAGCGTGGTCATGGTTCGCCCCGTTCGCCCTTGTGCGCCTCGGGCCGCATCCGGCCTCGAGCCCGTTCGACGCGCACTTCCTTGGAGTCGAGGCCGAGATCGATGCGGTCCCCGCTGAGCACGTCACCCTGATCGTAGAGCTTGGGGTCTCCCAGCAGCACCAGCGTGCGGGCCTGCGCGTCGTAGTCGGCCGTCTCGCCGGTGGCGCGGCGCTCGCCCTGGCGCACGTCGACGCCGCCCCGAAGCTCGAGCCGCGTGAGCTGCCCGTCGGGATCGTAGCGCGCCTCCATCCGGGGGCTGCGCACCACCGCGTCGCCGCGTCGCACCACCACGTCGTCGGTGAAGCGGGCGAGACGCTTTGCCTGCAGCAGGATCAGGTGGTCCGCCTCGACCCTCACCGGCGTGGCTTTCGCCTGACCGTCCTCGGCCAGCGAGCGCTTGAGCACCACCCTGGGCCGGATGACGTCCACGTCCTCGCTGTCGAGGCGCAGCAGGATCCGCTCGCCGGACAGGAGCTCGGAACCGTCGCGAACCACCGGCGGCGCGTCCGCCGTCCCGGTCAGCACCAACGTCTGCCCGGGCACGTCGACCACGCCCTGCTCGCCGTCCGCCGTCCGCGAGCCACGTTGCACGTGCACATTGCCCCGCACGGTGAACCGCTGGACGGTCTGGCCGCCCAGTCCGGCCTCCGGACGTGCGGACTGACCCCGCCCTCTGGGTCTCTGCGCGGTCGCGGACTGGTCCTTGCCGTACTCGGCCACGGCATGTTGGCCGGTCACGTTGAGGTCCCCGCGCGAGAGCTGCACGTCGCCCTGCAGCACGACGCGGCGCTCTTGCGGCTCGATCCGCATGTCCCGGGCCTTGAAGTCGAGGGGACCGGCGGGAAGCGCGGCAGCGGCCAACAGGAGGGTCCAGCCGATCATCGCGGAGCCTCCATCTGGAGCTGACCCTCGACGCCGGAGGTGAGCTGGATGGCGGAGCCGTCGACGCGCGCAAACAGGCCGTTCCCGTTCACCCGATAGCCCGGCCCCTGGGCCGCCACGGGGGCGTTGCCGCGCAGCACGTCGCCTTCGTACTCGATGCGTTCCGTTAGCGCAGTGTCTCCCCGCGCTGCATCGAGGCGGACACCTCCGGAAGCGGAGCCCCGCCGATTCGGAACCTCCCCCTTGGCGTCCTGGGCGACGAACCGGAGCGTGCCGAGGGCTGCCAGGCTGCTGCCCGCCGTGGGCTGCACGGCGGCGCTGGCGCGAGACGCCACAAGCCGGCCCCCGCCGCGGCGGTAGTCGAGCCGCGCCGCGGTCCCGCGCGCGACCACCTGTCCCTCGGACAGGCGGGCAAACGCCACCCCCTGTAGAGACAGATCAGGGACATCTGGTGGGGAAATGGAGGATACAGGCGGGTTTGCGGAGTTCCCGCATCCCCAAGCCAGAGCCAGCACGAGCACACCCAAGACGGCCCTGACGCTCTGGCTTCCCATTTGCAAGGAAGGCTATCACCGCGCCCGTCCGCTGTCGAGGCGCCCGAGCGTGTTTTTCTGTTGGCTCCAGAACTACTTTTCCCTTGCAATATCCGCTGGCTGTGTACGCCAGCGGGGGTGCATCCAAACCCATTCGTCCGGCCTGCTTCGAACCTCGTCCTCGATGCATCGGGTGGCCGCAGCGGTGAGGGCCACTGAGTCGCGATCGCGATCGCCGGTCCGCTGCACGTCGATCCGCCGGACCACCATGCGGTGCATGTCCCGCGCCACTCGATGGGCGCAGGCGAAGAGCATCGGCGCACCGAGGCGCGCCGCCAGGTCGCCTGCGGCACGGGGCGTGAATGCGGGCCGGCCGAAGAACGGGACGAAGTGCCCTGCCACCCGCGTATCCTGATCGATCAGGACTCCGACGATCCCTCCCTCGCGCTGCAGGAAGCGGAGGATCTCGCGGGCGGACATCGGGCTCCCCCGCCAGAACACGCGCACGCCCGCGCGCTCGCGAACCCTCTTCAAGAGGGCCGTGATCCGCGGGTCGTGCGCCTCCTTGGCGACCGTGCTGCAGGGGATGCCGGTGGCCGCCATGCGGCGCCCGAACAGCTCCCAGGCGCCGATGTGCGCGGTCACGACCACGATGCCCTTTCCTTCGGCATGGGCGGCGTGCAGCAACGCTTCGTCGCGCGGGTCGAGATCGACGAGCGAGCGGATGTCCATGCGGTCCGCGCGCGCGGTCTCGAGGGCGGCCCGCCCGAGATTGACGAAACTGGCTCGACCGATGCAGTCGCGCTCGGTTTCGCTCTTTTCCGGAAAGGCCAGGCGCAGCTGCTCCCGGGCGAGCCGCCGCTGGCGGGGCACCAGGTACCAGGCGAGCCAACCCAGCGCGGCGCCGGCCGCTGGAGGGAGGATCCTCAAGAGGGGAAGCGAGAGCAAGAGCACCCGCACGCGCAGCTCCCGCCGGATCCGCTTGCCGGCGCGGGAGAGGAGGCCCTTCTCTCTCGCCTGGGCGCTCATCCCCGGGAAGCCGGCTTGGCTGCCTCTTCGGGTGGAGGCCAGCCGACTTTCGCAGCCAGCAGGAGCTCGCAGAGGTCGCGGACCGCTCCGCGGCCAGCCGGACGGCGGGAGACCCAGAGCACTTCCTCGAGCACCTCGGGCGCCGCGTCCCGAGGCGCGCAGGAGAGCGCCACCTTGCGCAGGGCCGGCAGGTCGTTGACGTCGTCGCCCATGAACGCGGTCTGGTCGAGCGGCACGCTCAGCTCCGCGGCAATCCTCTCGATCGCTTCGCCCTTGGCGCGGCTTCCCCCGACGACATGATCGATGGAAAGCTCCCGGCAGCGTTGTTGCACGAGCTCAGCGCGGCGGCCCGTCAGCACGGCGAGCTTCACGCCCCCGTACACGGCGAGCAAGCGGAGCCCGTGCCCGTCGCGGACGTCGAAGGCCTTGAAGGCCTCGCCTTCCTTGCCGTAGTACAGCCGCCCGTCGGTCATCGTTCCGTCCACGTCGAGGACGACGAGATGGATGCGCTGCAGCAGCGAGCGGGGCGGGCGGCGGGCCATCAGCCGGCCAGGGCTCCGCGGATCCGCAGGACGTCGGCGACGAGCGCATCCCAGAGGGGAAAGGTGAGCGAGTTCGGCCCGTCGCTCAGCGCGTGGTCGGGGTCCTCGTGGACCTCGCAGAACAGCGCGTCGATTCCCACCGCGGCCGCCGCGCGGGCCAGCACGGGCGCGAGGGCGCGGTCGCCTCCGGTCGAGGTCCCCTGCGACCCGGGGCGCTGGACGGAATGGGTGGCGTCGAAACAGACGGGGGCGAACCGGCGCATCGCCACCAGGGCGCGCATGTCCACCACCAGGTTGTGATACCCGAACGAGGCGCCGCGCTCGGTCAACAGCACCTGGCGGCAGCCCGCTTCGCGCAGCTTGTCGACCACGTTCTTCATGTCCTCGGGAGCGAGGAACTGGCCCTTCTTGACGTTGACCGCCCGGCCGGTCCGGCCGGCCTCGAGCAGGAGGTCCGTCTGCCGGCAAAGAAAGGCCGGGATCTGCAGCACGTCCACTACCTCCGCCGCAGGAGCACACTGGCTGGTCTCGTGCACGTCGGTGAGCACCGGCAATCCGACGTCCTTCTTCACCCGCGCCAGGATGCGCAGCCCATCCTTCAGCCCCGGTCCGCGGAACGAGCTCCCGCTGGTCCGGTTTGCCTTGTCGAAGCTGCACTTGAACAGGGCCTGGACTCCGTGCTTCTGCGCGATCTCCGCCACCCTGCGCGCGTGCCGCAGCGTGAACTCCTCGCCCTCGATCACGCAGGGACCCGCGATCAGCAGCAGCGTTTCGCCGAATGTCACGCCTTGGCCACCGGGGCGCCGGACGGAAGCACGATCTCCTGCGCCGCGCTGGACTGCGCCTGGGGCGGCATCGAGACCCCCTTGCGCGTCCGCTGCTCGAGGGCCGCCTTGATGAACCCCGCGAACAGCGGATGAGGCTGGAACGGCTTGCTCTGGAACTCGGGGTGGTACTGGCAGCCGACGAAGAAGGGGTGTCCCTGCAGCTCGATCACCTCGACCAGCCCGAGCTGCTCGTTGACGCCGGACGCGACCATGCCTTTCTCCTCGAGCTGCGCCCGGTACGCGTTGTTGATCTCGTACCGGTGGCGGTGGCGCTCGCTGATCTCCTGGCGGCCGTACAGCTTCGAGGCCAGCGAGCCGGGCTTGAGCGTGCAGGGATACGCTCCGAGCCGCATGGTCCCGCCCTTGGCGGTGACCTGCTTCTGCTCCGCCATCAGCGACACGACCGGGTGCGGCGTGGCCTCGTCCAGCTCGATGGAGTTGGCTTGCTCCAGGCCGCAGACGTTGCGCGAGAACTCGATGGCCGCCATCTGCAGGCCCAGGCAGATGCCGAAAAAAGGCACCTTGCGCTCGCGGGCGTACTTCACCGCGGCGATCTTGCCCTCGGTCCCGCGCACGCCGAATCCGCCGGGCACCAGGATGGCGTCCGCATGCTGGAGCAGCGTGTCCGCTCCGAGCTGCTCGATCTGGGTCGAGTCGATGAAGTCGAGCGAGACGCGGGAATCGTTGGCGATCCCGCCGTGGACCAGCGCCTCGTTCAGCGACTTGTAGGACTCGGTCAGGTCGACGTACTTGCCCACCACCGCGATGCGCACCTCGCGCGAGGGCTCCTTGATCGCCTTGACGATCCGTTCCCACTTGTCGAGCCGGGGCGCGCGGCTCCAGATGTTGAGCAGCTCGGCCACGCGGTCGTCGAGCCCCTCCTCGTGCAGCGCCAGCGGCAGCTCGTAGATGGTCTGCACGTCGGCGGCGGTGAAGACGGAGCCCGGCTCCACCGAGCAGAAGAGCGCGATCTTGTCCTTGATCTCCTTGGAGAGCTGCCGGTCGGTGCGGCAGAGGAGGATGTCCGGCTGGATGCCGATCTCGCGCAGCTTCATCACCGAGTGCTGCGTGGGCTTGGTCTTCACTTCGTGCGCGGTGGAGATGTACGGCACCAGCGTGAGGTGGATGTAGATGGCGTTCTCGCTGCCCACGTCATACTTCATCTGCCGGATGGCCTCCAGGAACGGCAGCGACTCGATGTCGCCGACCGTGCCCCCCACCTCGACGATGACGATGTCGTTCTGCTCCGAAGAGGCGAAGATGAAGCGCTTGATCTCGTCGGTGATGTGGGGAATCACCTGGACGGTCTTGCCCAGGTACTCGCCCTGGCGCTCCTTGTTGATCACGTTCGAGTAGATGCGACCGGTGGTGGCGTTGTTGCTGCGCGACATCTTCGCCGAGCTGAAGCGCTCGTAATGCCCGAGGTCCAGGTCGGTCTCGCCCCCGTCGTCGGTGACGTAGACCTCGCCGTGCTGGAACGGGCTCATCGTGCCCGGGTCGACGTTGATGTAGGGGTCGAGCTTGAGGTGGGTGATCTTCAGGCCGCGGTTTTCCAGCAGGGCGCCGAGCGACGCGGACGAGAGGCCCTTCCCCAGCGAGGAGACCACGCCGCCGGTGACGAAGATGTACTTGGTCCGCTTGCCTCGAGCCGGGTCGCTGCGGCGCTCCGTCCGAAACGCGCTCATCCGTGCCTCCTTTGGTCTCCGGCGATCAACTGACGGACACGCTCCAGATCTTCCGGCGTGTCCACGGCGGCGGAGGGAAAGTCGCCCACGCCGACGTCGATGGGGATTCCGTGGAAGAGCGCGCGCAGCTGCTCGAGCCCCTCCGCCCGCTCGAGGGCCGTCTCGGGCAGCCGGGCAACCTGCTGCAGCGTCTCCGCGGCGAATCCGTAGAGCCCGACATGGGCCAGGGGAGCCAGCTCTCCCGCACTCCGGAGATACGGGATCATCGAACGCGAGAAATAGAGAGCGCGGCGGCGGAAGTCGAGCACCACCTTGACCACCTGGGGAAGCGACTCCTCGCCGGGCTGGAGCGGACGCGCCAGCGTGGCCATCTGCGCCCCCTGCCGCACCAATCCGGCGACTCGCTCGATCGCCCGGGGATCGATCAGCGGCTCGTCTCCTTGGACGTTCAGGTATCCGTCGGCCTTGAGATCGCGCGCCGCCTGCGCAATGCGCTCCGTCCCGTTGCGGCATTGCGGATCGGTCATGATCGCGCGGAAGCCCGCCCCCTCGACCGCCGCCGAGATCCGTTGGTCGTCCGTAACCACCGCCACCTGATCGATGCCCTGCGCTTGCGAAGCGCGCTGCGCCACGCGGACGACCATGGGCACCCCGCCGATGTCGGCGAGAGGCTTTCCGGGCAATCGCTGGGCGGCGTAGCGCGCGGGAATCAGGGCTGCGAGGCGCACATCGCGTTTTACGTCGGCTGGGCCGCCGCTGCAACCGGAACGTGCTATCCCCTCTTCCCGCATGGGCGTTCTCGACGACATCCGGCACGCCGCGTTCGAGCTGCGGCAGACGGATCCGCAGGAAGCCGTCCGGGTCCTGAGGCGCGCAGCGCAGCAGGGGGGCGAAGCCGAGGTGCTGGCGCGGGGCGCCCTGGGCGAGATCTACCTCGACGAGTTCGGCGATCTGGACGGCGCGGAGCACGAGTTCCGCCGGGTGCTCCAACTCGCGCCCGGTCTCACTGCCGCGGAGATCGGCCTCGCCCGGGCGCGGCGCCAATCCGGCGACCTGAAGGGGGCCGAAACGGCCTTCTTGCGCGCCATCGAGGGCTTGTCGCGCGACATCCGCGGGTTCCGCGAGGTCGAGACCCTGCCGGAAGGGGCCGAGGAAGTCGTCCTGACCCTGCTGGAGACCGCGGTCGAGCTCGCCGAGCTGCGCAAGGGCGCGGTGCCGCTGGACGAGGACATCCTCGCCTGGGCGGCGGCGCAGAAGCTGTTCAACGACGAGGAAGACCAGGACGACTGGGTGCGCTTCCATGCCCTCTGGACGCAGCTCCGGATCCTGACGGGCCGGCCCGAGGAAGCGGTCACCGCGTTGCGAGAAGCGGAACGGCAGGGCGAGCTTCCCCCGGAGGAAGCGAAAGAGTTGCTGGGCCTGGCGCTTCGTGAGCTGGGCGTGGCGCCCGTGGTGCAGCTGGGGACGAAGAGCTGATCACCGCTCCCGGGCCCAGAGCTCCAGGCAGAGCAACGCCCATGCCTGCCGCGGGTTCCCGTGCGGCGCCAGGGACTGGGCCAGGGCGCGATCGATGGCGCGTGGATCCAGCAAGGTCCGGACCCGCGCGGTGGGCGCCCGCACCAGGTCGTGGAGCATCTGGCGCAAGGGTCCCCGCAGCCAGGCGCCCACGGGTACCGAGGGGGAGCGCGGGGGGCGCGTGAGCACCTCGCGCGGGAGCAGATCGGCGACAGCTTCGCGCAACAGCCTGCGCACGTGAAGGCGGCCGAGCTTGTCCTGCCAGGGCGGCGGGACCACGGCCTGCGCCAGGTCGACGTCGACGAACGGCGTCCGGACTTCGCGCCCGCCCGCCGCCACGTCCAGCCGGAACATCACGTTGTCCGGCAGCGACACCTCGAAATCAAAGGCGAGGGCTGCGTCGAGTCCCTCCAGATTTTCGGTCGAGGGACCGCGCGCGGTGCGGGCGGTCACTCCGAGCAGCGCGGTCCGCTCCTCCGGGTTGAAGATCTCGATCATGGCGCGCGCCCGTTCCGCGCCGGTGGTCCGGAGAGTCGCCGCTGCCCGGTGCAGGGTGCCCCGGTGGCGGGCGGGGGCGAGCTTGCGGAGGAGCTCGGCGGCGCCCGCGGCCGGGCGCAGCTCGGGGATGCGCGCGGCGCGCAGATAGCGCAGGTGCCCGGCGAAGAGCTCGTCAGCGCCATCCCCGGTGAGCACCGGCCCGCGCATCTCCCGCAGGAGCCCGGCCATCGCGAGCAGCGCCGGGTCCGCGAAGGGCTCGCCGGCCTCGGCGATGAGCGCGGGCAGCTCCTCGGCGGGCCGGTGCGTGATGCGCAGCTCGTGGTGCTCGGAGCGAAACCGACTGGCGATCTTGCGGGCCAGCTCCAGCTCTTCCTCCGTGCCGGCCGCATAGGTCCGCACCCGGCCCGACAGTCGCGTCATCAGCGCCACCAGGGCGCTCGAGTCGAGCCCTCCCGACAGCATCGTCGCCGGCGCTCCGGCGAGCCGCCGGCGAACGGCTTCCTCCAGGCGCGCCCGGACCGCGATCCGCGATGGGGGGCGGCCGGATCCGGGTACCGGCATCTCGAACCAACGGCGGACCTCGGCGCCCTGGGGGCCGAACCGGAGCAGGTGGCCGGGGGGGACCTTGCGCACGCCGCTCCAGGCGGTCGCGGGCGCGGGGACGTATCCCAGCTCGAGGTAGTCGGAGAGCGCGGCCCGGTCGATCTGACCCCGGGGCCCGCCCTTGGGAACCCGGGTCCCGAACCAGAGCTGGCTCCCCGAAGCGCAGTAGTACAGCGGCTTCGCCCCGAGGGCGTCGCGGGCCAGCACGAGAGAGCGCGCCTGCTCGTCCCAGACCGCGAGGGCGAAGGCGCCGCGGACGCGCGCGAGCGCGCCCTCCCGGTGCTCGGCCCACAGGCGCTGCACCTCGCCGGCAGCGGCCTCACCCGCAAGCACCAGCCCTTCGGGAAAGCCGCGCGCCAGGTCGACGTGGCCGTTCACGCGCCGGGGCCTTCCGGATGGCGGGGGCGGGGCGGACGGGCGCGGCGAGCGCCCGGGGTCCAGCCGCGCTCGTCGCCGGGCTGGCGCAGCCGGACGGTCATCCCGTGCCGGGGAAGGTACGCGCCGCAGCGCGGACAGGTCTGCACCTTGAGGTTCCGCACCATCCGGCCGCAAGCGTCGCAGAAGCGCGTCAGGTACAGGTAGCCGACTGTGACGATGATCACCGCCAGGACCAACGCCAGACGGAAGCCGATGGATGCGCGCGCGAGCAGGCCGCGCTCGGCTGCGGCAGCCACCAGCACGCCGGCGAGAGCGAGCAGCGTCACGCGGAGGCTGACCCGCTTCACGCCCCCCCGCGCGCGTCCGTGCGCGAGGAACCAGAGCCAGAGCGCCGCAAGCGCGCCGGCGGCGCCAATCCAGATCACCTGCACCGGCCCCGTTTAGGCCCGCTCCGGCGCGAACGCAAATCCTCCGCCGATGTCTGAGCCCCTGAGTTGGCTGCGGCGCCGGCCGCGACTGGCGCTCAAGCGTAGCCCCTGAGCCACCTCCGGTGGCCGGGGCTAGAACAAGCGCGCCCGCAGCCTGCGCAGCCGCGCGAGCCGCCGTCTCCACTTCCGCTTCATCTCCGCCCTCCGTCCCTGTGTTCCCGCCGGCCGCAGAACCGGACCAGGATCTCCGCCACCCGCTCCGCCGCCTTGCCGTCCCACAGCTCCGGAAGGCGGCCCTGCTTCCCCCGGCCCGCGAGCACCTTGCGAGCCGCCGCCACCGCCCGGGCCGGATCGGTCCCCACCAGCTCGTTCGTGCCCACCTCCACGGTGACGGGGCGCTCGGTGTTCTCGCGCATCGTCAGGCAGGGGACGCCCAGCGCGGTGGTCTCTTCCTGGATGCCGCCCGAGTCGGTCATCACCAGCCGGGCGTCCGCGGTCAGCGCGAGGAAGTCGAGGTACCCGAGCGGCTCGACCAGCTTGAGGCCCCTGGCCTCGAAGCCTGCGGGCAAGCGCGAGCGCGTGCGGGGGTGGATGGGGAACACGACGGGGATCTGGGCCGCGACGTCCGCAAGCGCCGAGAGCAGGCGCGAGAGCGCGGCTGGCTCGTCGACGTTCGCGGGCCGGTGCAGGGTGGCGAGCGCGTATCCCTTGGGCGTCAGCTCCAGCCGCTCGTGGATCCGACTCTCCCGGGCCCGCGGCAGCGCCGCCTGCAGCGAGTCGATCATCACGTTTCCCACCAGGTGGA
>WNFT01000837.1_pt1 | contig 25987 bp, 20 predicted proteins | sample 5400191 | NCBI WGS metagenome assembly WNFT01 (sample SAMN13153359, study PRJNA577476) | soil metagenome | isolation source: 80 cm saprolite under Madrone tree | place: USA:California | collected 2016-06-14 | reverse complement strand
TATGGCGGTCCCGAAGTTTTACAGGTCGTCGATGTGCCTGATCCCGCCCCCGGTCCAGAAGATGTATTAATCGAGGTCAAGGCCACCACGGTCAATCATCTCGACCTGTTCCAACGTGATGGAAGCAGACCCGTTAACAAACTGCCGTTCACCCCTGGCCTGGAAGCGGCCGGTATCGTCATTCATGATAGCAATGGGTTTCACGCGGGTGAACGTGTGTTGACGACCCGCGCTATATTAGCCAAAGGCGGAGGTGGCTATGCCGGTAAGATGGCGGTGCCTGCCACGCATCTTGTACGCATTCCAGACGGAGTCACATTTGAGCAGGCTGCAGCCGCCGGTCTTACTGCATCGACCGCGTGGGGAGCATTATTTGATCTTGGAGATTTAAAGGCCGGAGAACGTATTTTGATCTGGGCGGGTGCGAGCGGCGTGGGATCAAATGCGATCCAGTTCGCCAAACATACTGGCTGCTGGGTAGCAACAACGGCGAGCAGTAAAGATAGGGCCGAGGTATTGCGCCGCTTAGGGGCCGATATGATAGTCAACCATAAAGAGGAGAATGTCGGCCAGGTCGTCCACAACGCGGGCGGCGTGAACCTGGTGATCGAGCTTGTCAGCACAACCCTGCAGGCCAGTATCGACGCATGCTCGGACGATGGACGAGTAGTGCTCATAGGCAACCTGGGCGGGCAGCAAGCCACTGTCGATACGCAAGCATGGCGACTCAAACGCGTAGTGGTCCTCGGCGGCGGCATGTTACGCACGTCGCCCGAAAACGAGGAGCGGATTTTGCGACTGATCGCGGAAAAGGCCGTCACCCCTGTCGTCGCCCGCACAATGCCGGTAGAACAGGCAGCAGAGGCCCACCGCCTATTGGCATCGGGTGAACCAATAGGCAAGATAGTGCTTGTGCATTCATAATCAAGGGTATGTCTCATTTGACAAGATGTTCCGGAGACTGCCCATAGGCCAGATGATAAAGCGACGTGGCAAGCACCGATGCTCCACGAGCAGCATCTTCAAACGTCGTGTACTCAGCCGGGCTATGCGAGCGTCCCTCGACGCTCGGAACAAACAGCATTGCTGTAGGTATATGCTGCGCCATTACCTGGCTATCGTGTCCGGCCCCGCTCGGCAATCCTTTCCACGTAGCACCGCAGGCTTCAGCAGCGCTTATCAACGCCTCTCGAAGCCGGGGATTCATCTCTACAGGCAGGCTATCATTTTCGGTTTCAATAGACACCGAAAGCCCACGCTCTTTAGCAATCGCTTCGCAGAGAAGGCGTATGGCATCATGCAGGCGCTGTTTGGTGGTCTCTACAGGGTGACGCAGGTCTATAGAGAAGCGCACTTTGCCGGGCACAATATTGACGGCCCCTGGCCTGACATCCCATTTTCCTATGGTCACCACGGCGGGTCGTCCCTCCTGCTCGACCATACGAGTGATCTCCAGAGCCATGTGTGCAGCTCCCAGCAAAGCATCTCGCCGCAAATCCATAGGGGTCGTACCCGCGTGATCGGCTCGCCCTTCTACGGTTATTACCTGGTGCAGAATACCCGTGATCGCCTCGACAATGCCAATCTCGATCTTCTCGTCAAACACAATGCGCTCCTGCTCAATATGCAGTTCGAGAAAGGCACTGAGATCATTACGCTTCGCCTCTCTGTATCTCTCAGGAGAGAATCCGGCATCACGCATGGCTTCGGCAATGGTTACGCCATCATCGTCACGCAATAAGTCCAGTTCTTCAGCCTGAATCAGCCCCAAGATTCCCCGTGAACCCCAATAGTGCGCGGGGAAGCGGCTGCCCTCCTCTTCGCACAATGCCACGACTTCTAACGCTCTCTGTGGCCTGCCCCTTTGCTCAAGCAACCCCCGCAATGCTGCCAGCCCCGCAAGAATGCCCAACGCACCATCGAACTTGCCGCCGGATTTCACCGTATCGAAATGTGAGCCGGTGAGGATAGTATGCGCATCATCTACCGTGCCACGGAGCCGTCCAAACAGGTTACCCACAGCATCCCCATATACTTCCAGTCCAGCCTCACGCGTCCACTCCGCCAGTTGCGCACGTGCCTCCAGCCACGCGGAACTATAGACGGGGCGTATAATACCACCCTCGGCCTGCCAGCCAATGGTACCAAGTGCTTCTACATATTGTTCGATGATTGAGGGGTCAATTCGCACGCTTCCTATATTTTCTGTCATCCGGATATGCCTCCCAAAGTACCGTGAAGGACAAAGCTCAAAAGTCTTCACACATTATAATGCGCCAATAGTTCATGCCATCTAAAATATAGGCGACGTACCAGGTGACAAATGTCATCCTCATATCATGGTTGTCCTCACTACCTGGTATGCTGCTATGCTTATATACTTGAACTCAGCATCACATCTGAGACCATAGCCATGGCTCATAAACGCATCGCATGTGATAAGATAGTGGCGGAAAGGAAGAGGAACATGCCTGTATTTCGAGTGACATCAAAAACTGTGCAGCCATCCGGCAGGCCAACGAGGCGTACTCCGCATACAAACTGGTGGCGGGATTTCATGCTGCGACTCCTCGTTGCGGGACTAATCATTAGTGTGCTTGCCACACTGCTCCCCAGATTTGGGCTTTCCGTCCTGTTCTTCCTCCTGCTTCCTGTGATTGTGAGCGTTCTCACTGCATACCCCCACCACTATGGTCGCAAGATACTTTTATTTCGGGCCTGCCTGGCATTCCTCTACTTCAGTGGCATCACGGGATGGGAACTTTTGACTCATAACTCTACAGTGGCAGAATACGTTGTAGTGACCACCACACTGGCCCTTGCTGTGATGTTTGAGCCACTGCGTACATATGTCCAGACATACATGGAACAGCGCTTCCACCTGAGCGATGATGCGTCCATCAAGGCCGTTGAAGCCTTCACTTCGACGCTGCGTGAAGAGATTGATCTGAACAAAGTGCGAGATGGATTGCTCACCGTTGTCCAGCAAACTATACAGCCACAGGCCGTATCTGTGTGGATACGCAAGGGAACAGGACAGGATGTGGAGAGTCTGCCACCGCACAATGGATTGGGGGAAAATGACTTGCAGGTACAAGGTGAAAGGTACGAACAAGGGATGCAAGAACCTCCTGCTGTAGACCTGTCTTCACCTGTGTCTTTAGAAATTACCATTGCCAGCAATGATCCGATGATGGCCTACGTCTTGAGTAATCCGGGTACAATTGGGGTGGATAAGATGTATCTGGATTCGCCCATCTTGCGTATCTTGAAGGCAAACGGGGTAGAAATTGTAGTGCCATTTGTCAGCCAGGGAGAATCTATTGGCCTGCTCTCCCTGGGACCGCGTTTGAACGGGCGGAAATATTCTCGCGAGGATCGCAGCCTGCTCAACACGCTCGCGGCTCAAACAGCTCCATCGCTTCGTGTGGCCCAGATGGTGCATGAGCAACAGGCGCAGGTGCGCGAACGAGAACGCATCGAGCAAGAATTACGGACAGCTCAGGATATCCAGCAGACCTTTTTGCCTAAAGAGGTGCCTGCTCTCCCTGGATGGCAGCTTGTACCGTACTACCAGCCTGCACGTGAGGTAGGAGGCGACTTCTACGATTTCCTGCCTTTTGAAGATGGCCGATTGGGTCTCGTGATTGGTGATGTCACCGATAAAGGCATCCCTGCTGCTCTGGTAATGACCGCCACCCGCACTATGCTGCGAACAGCAGCCCGCGAGACGACTTCTCCGGGTGAGGTATTAGCGAGGGTCAACGATCTGCTGTATGAAGAAATCCCAGCCAAAATGTTTGTGAACTGCTTCTATGCTATCCTTGACCCCAATAGTGGGCACATAAGCTACGCCAATGCGGGCCATGATCTGCCGTACTGTCGACAGAAAGAAGGCATTTCTGAACTGTGGGCAACCGGCATGCCGCTTGGATTGATGCCCGGTTCATGCTACGATGAACATGAAATCACCGTCGCACCCGGAGAGAACCTCCTTTTCTACACCGATGGTCTTGTGGAGGCACATAACCCTAATCATGAAATGTTCAGCTTCCCTCGACTCAAAACGTTGCTCGCAGCGCATCCTGACGGGACATCACTTGTTGACTTCTTGCTGAATGAACTCAAAAGCTTTACAGGTGAGGGATGGGAGCAGGAGGATGACGTAACCCTGGTGACGTTACAAAGAGCGATTTCGTCCGAACAATGTCACGATGATAGCGTACGATATGCCCTATCTGCCGGGCAATCATCACAATAGGCCTTTTGCTGAGATGTTTTTTCGTGTATAATGAAGTCAATCGCAATTGATAAGGGAAAGGTACATTGTGAACAAGGCGCGATTACTTCCTCAAATAGCGGTGCTTGCAGGGCTGATTTTGCTGATTGCCGTTTTCATCCATGCAGCGCTACCACAAACATCGAGAGCTTCAGTAGTAGCACAGACAACACCACCTGCCCTGGTGTTAACCGAACATGATAACTTCACCACAAAACATCTCAAACAGGGACAGGTGGTTCAGATACGTTTCTCAAATTGGATAGGCATGGCATGGGATCGACCTCAAGCGAACGGATCATTGCTCGTTCCACTGGGTTCCAGTGTAACCCAGGCTGGAAGCGGCAGCGGTGGATCATGGGAGTTTGTGGCAACCCGGACGGGAATAACGAATGTTGTGAGTGCAGCCAGTCCTACTTGTAAAACCGGCCAACCTTGTCCCCAGCTTTTCTTTTCCTGGCACGTGACAATCGTCGTCACTTCCTGATTGCAATTTCCGTGGGGGCCAGATTTATCGCGCCCCCATTAAGTAAAAGTGTGTGCCGCGCATGAAGACAACACAGCAGTTCGACGCAATTGTAGTGGGCGCTGGCCCGGCGGGAAGCAGCGCCGCGCTGGCAATGGCACGCGCGGGATTATCGGTAGCCATCATTGAGCGCGGTGAATACGCGGGAGCAAAGAATGTATCCGGGGCCGCACTTTATGCACCTGGACTTCTGGCCGATCTGCTGCCGAATTACTGGGAAGAAGCCCCCGTTGAACGTTATCTGACACGCCGCGTCGTCACCTTCCTGGGTCAGGAATCCGCGCTTGCCATCGATTTTCGCACGAACCATTTCGCGCAGCCACCCTATAACGGTTTCACCCTGCTGCGCCCCAAATTTGATCGCTGGCTGGCAGGTAAGGCTGACGCAGCAGGAGCTTTGCTCATCACTTCGACCGTTGTAGATGATCTCTTATACAAGGGAGGGCTGGTCACCGGTGTGCGGTGTCGACGCGAGGATGGAGAACTCTACGCTCCCGTAGTGGTTGCCGCCGATGGGGCCAATTCTTTCCTCGCCAAAAAAGCAGGTTTACAACGGGAGTTTCGAGCCGACGAGATGTCGCTTGGCATCAAGGAGATACTGCGGCTCGATGCTCACATCATCGAGCAACGCTTCAACCTGACCGGCGACGAGGGCATGGCCAATGAATTTGTGGGATTCGCTACGGGTGATGTGAAAGGCGGCGGTTTCCTCTACACTAATCGAGATACACTTTCAATAGGGGTGATTACGCAGATTGCATCGCTGGCAGAGAAACGGCTTAAAGCCTATGATCTGCTCGATCAGTTCAAGCAGCACCCGGCAGTTGCCCCACTTGTACGTGATAGTGTCACCCTGGAATATTCGGCACATATGATTCCTGAAGCTGGCTGGGCAATGTTACCCCGGCTTTCCCAGGGTGGGTTGCTGGTAGTGGGAGACGCCGCGGGCTTCGTCTTTGCTGCCGGTCTTTTTCTAGAAGGCATGAATTTTGCCATTGCTTCAGGGTTAGCCGCGGCAGAAACGATTAAGCAGGCCCATGCCGAATCCGACTTCTCGGCCCTAAGCATGTCGCGCTATCGCAAGCGACTCGAGCAAAGTTTTGTGCTGCAAGACCTGAAGCGTTTTCGTCACGCCCCTGACTTTGTCAACAACGAACGATTACAGAATCTCTATCCCGAACTGTTGTGCCAGGCGGCGGAAAATGTCTTTCGCTCCAACGGAACGCCGCGTAATAAGCTTGGACGCACCACGTTAAAAACCATCCAGGGGAAAGTGCCGTTACGTACATTGTTACGTGATGGTTGGCAGGCTGCACGCGCCCTATTTTTCTAGCAGCAGGAGGTCAGGAATGCAACCAATCGAGGAGCGTCTTGAACTGGCGCGCTTCAAAGTTGATAAAACGGCGCATATCCGCGTCAATAGCGAAGCATGCAAAGAGTGCGACACCACTCCCTGCGTGTACGTATGCCCCGCCGGTCTATTTGAGCTACTCGGGGGCGAGATGCACTTCTCGTACGAGCATTGCCTGGAATGCGGCACCTGCTATGTCGCCTGCGACCGCAAGGCCATTGAATGGGACTACCCGCGCGGTGGCTGGGGTGTGAGCTTCCGGGCCTCATAAATTTTAGGAATGGCAGGATTCTCCATGTCTTCATCAAATCAGGAATATCTTTTGACAAGCCAGTACAAAGACTCTTCGAATCTGAGGGCGCGTATTCAGATTCATAAGCTCTTCAGTACAAACAAATATTCTTTTCACCACTGGGTCTTTGATCATTTCGACATCCCTCGTCCGGCCCGGATTCTCGAAGCAGGCTGCGGGCCTGGCTACTTATGGACTCAAAACAGAGATCGCATTCCTGAAGATTGGGATATCACGTTGTCGGATTTCTCAGCAGGAATGCTGCAGGAGGCACAGAGCAATCTGAGCAACAGTCAGGAGCATTTCAGCTTTCAAGTATTTGATATCCAATTCATCCCTTTCGGGAATGAGCATTTTGATACCGTGATAGCCAACCACATGCTTTATCACGTGCCGGATAGAGCAAAAGCTCTCACGGAAATTCGGCGCGTATTGAAGCCAGGAGGTCGTTTCTATGCCGTCACCAACGGTGAAAAACATATGCAAGAATTATACCAGTTGCTAAAAAAATTCAACCCTGCACTACCTGATCCGCGCGGTGACTTATATTCCCTACAATTCGGTCTTGAGAATGGCGGAGACCAGATTTCGCCATGGTTCAAGACGGTTACACTCTACCGGTACGAAGATGGGCTGGTCGTCACCGAGGTCGGCCCTCTTGTTGCCTACGTACTATCGACATCAGCAGGAAAAGCTGCCATTGGCGACAAGATACCTGAGTTCACCCAATTTCTTGAAGATGAACTGGCGGCGCATGGCACGATTCATATTACCAAAGACACAGGCATGTTCGAGGCATACTAAGCGGACATGAGAGGAGAAGAGCAATGCAAATCGAAGCGAAACTGGAAGCGCTCGGACTCGTGCTGCCCGAGCAGCTCAAGACCCCATCAGGATTGCAGCTACCATTCCCATGGGTACGAGTGCGGGGCAACCGGGCCTACATCTCCGGACATGGGCCACAGAACCCTGATGGTTCGCTTGCCGGACCACTGGGAAAAGTAGGGGCAGAGGTATCGATAGAGGAGGCATACCAATCTGCCCGCTTAGTGACGCTGGCTATACTGGGCAATCTAAAAAGGGCCATTGGCGATCTCGACCATGTTACCGCGTGGTTAAGGGTTCACGGCATGGTGAACTCGGCTCCCGGTTTCAACCAGCAACCAGCCGTGATCAATGGTTTCTCAGACCTGATTATCGAGCTATACGGGGTTGAGATAGGGCAGCATGCTCGTTCGGCTGTGGGAATGGCGGAGTTGCCGTTTGGTATTCCGGTGGAGATTGAGGCGGAGGTGGAGATCGCTGGATGATTTTTCTTAACGCCTCAAGGCTAAATCACCGAGTTTTCTCTCGTCTACCCAAACGACGAACCTCCCAATGATATCGCGACAGGCCCAACACTTTCCTGATGCGAGAATCTTTTTACGCATGCTCAAACCATAGAGCGTCTCTTTGTTTCCCTCTATCACGACGCGTGGAGGTTCGCCGAGGGGCGCGTCATCGCTACCGAAGATGGAGAGAGACGTATGAGAGGATGGCAGACCGTATAAATCAGCAGCTTGGCAACTACCGCATCAATCGCCTCATCGGACGTGGGGGATTCGCCGAAGTCTACCTTGGCGAGCATATCTACCTCAAAACGCAGGTCGCCATCAAAATCCTCCAAATCAAAGTGTCGAACGAAGACGATATGAAAGGCTTCCTGCAGGAAGCTCAGACCATCGCCCACCTGATCCATCCCAATATCGTACGCGTCACAGACTTTGGCGTGGATGGCGAAACGCCTTACCTTGTCATGGATTATGCCTCTAACGGGACGCTGCGCCAGCGACATCCTAAAGGAACGATCCTGCCACTTTCAACCATTGTTCCTTATATCAAGCAAACGACAGCAGCCTTACAATATGCTCATGACGAAAAGCTGATTCACCGCGATATCAAACCAGAAAACATGCTGCTTGGTCGAAAAGACGAAATCCTTTTAAGTGATTTGGTATTGCCCTGACAGCACAGAGTTCGCGCTACCAGAGTACACAGGATGTGGTCGGGACGGTAGCCTACATGTCTCCCGAGCAGATCCAGGGGAGGCCGCGTCCTGCCAGTGACCAATATTCTCTCGCCATCGCCGTCTATGAATGGCTGAGTGGAGATCGTCCTTTCCACGGATCCTTTACCGAGTTATGTACACAACACATGTTTGCTTCACCCCCACCTTTACGAGAAAAAGTCCCATCAGTTCATCCCCTCGTTGAGCAGGTAGTGACCATGGCGCTTGCCAAAGACTATAAGCAGCGCTTTGGTAGTGTGCAGGCATTTGCTAATGCTCTAGAGCAGGCGAGCAAACTAGAACAATCAAACAACATAGCAGTAACAGCTCCACCACCGCCACCTGCCCCCAAGCCCGCGTCATCAGTTTCTCCAACCATATTCGCATCACCGTCAGGAGGGATACAACAGCCTGCTCCACTTCAACAGTCGACTCCCACTCCACCGCCTCCACCACTGGTAGCTGGACCTTCCAACGATGCTCATCCTTCATATAGGCCTCAGCAGTACCCAGTGAGGCCTGCTCAACAGGCCTCTGCCAGGAAGGCGAGGGTGTGGAGTATTGGCCTTCGGCAGATTGTGGCTATGATCGTAGGTACTGCCATCTTTACTATCGTCGGCTATGCCCTTGATTCACTACTCATCCGTACTGCTAATTCATCTGTACTCACCGATCCCATTTTCCGGTCGCTATCAGGAACTTTTCTCGGTTACATAAGCATGAGTAGTCTCCTGATTGGGCTGACTTTCATGATTCCCCTTTTCTTTGCTGTCGAATTTGGCCCCTGGGTTGGGCTTGTAGTTGCACCTGTTGGTAGTTTGCTTGCTGACTCCATCTCCACTTACATGTCCTACTTTGCCATCCAGTGGTACTGGTATCTGGCTATTGCGGTCCTGGGCTTCGTTGCTGGTCTCGCTCTAGCTATCACACGAGGACGCTACAACACCCTCGGTGGTGTCGTCATTGCAATGATCATGAGCACAGTTGGAATATTCCTCTGCTATCTTATTGGTGTTTCAGGTGATAGCATTATCTATCCTTATGAACGAAGCAGCTTTGCGCCCGAATTATTCGGCCTCACTCTGAATAATGTGCTTTGCCTGATACTGCTCCTTATCTTGCTCTTGATTTACAACGCCATAACCAGGAGCATGAAACGAGCATAAAATAAAAGGGGAAAAAGGGACTGGCCTCTATCATCATCCAAGCATATCCTCTCTACCCCCCTCCACCGTGTCACATACAGGTACCATTCGCCCAAAAGGAATAAACCGCACCCCTTTTCTGTTACCATAAGCAGAACTAACAAGTAGGGAAAAAAGTGAGGTGACCCTATTATGGCAAAAGTATATGACGTAATAATAATTGGCTCGGGGCCATCCGGTTATACAGCTGCGATTTATGCCGCACGCGCTAATCTGTCGGTATTGATGTTTCAGGGCTACCAGGTTGGTGGGCAGTTGATGCTGACCAGCGATGTAGAGAATTATCCCGGCTTTGAAGAGGGCATCCTGGGACCTCCAATGATGGAGAAGTTCGAGATGCAGGCAAGGCGTTTCGGCACCGAGATGATCCCCGAAGACGTGAGCGCGGTTGATTTTAGCGAACGGCCATTTAAGGTTACTGCCGATTCGGGTGAGTACGCCGCTCGCACGATTATCATTTCTACCGGAGCGAGCGCAAAATGGCTAGGCCTGCCGAGCGAGGAGCGTTTACAGGGTCGCGGCGTCAGTGCCTGCGCAACCTGCGATGGTTTCTTCTTCAGGAATAAGGACGTGGTAGTGGTTGGCGGAGGCGATACTGCACTGGAAGAGGCTACTTTCTTGACGCGCTATGCGAGCCATGTGACGTTGGTGCATCACCGCGATACCCTGCGGGCCAGTAAGATTATGCAGGATCGCGCCTTCAAGAATCCGAAGATCAGCTTTATCTGGGATACGGAAGTGGTTGAGGTACTGGGTGATGATGCCGTGACAGGGTTACGACTGCGCAACGTGAAGAATGGTGAGGAGTATATACTGCCGACGCAGGGACTGTTCCTGGCGATTGGACACGAGCCGAATACGGGCCAGTTCAAGGGTGTTATCGATATGGACAAGAAGGGGTATATTACACCCGTCGAGTATACGATGACGAATATCCCAGGCGTTTTTGCCGCGGGTGATGTGACCGATCATCGTTACCGCCAGGCCGTTACCGCAGCCGGTGATGGCTGTCGAGCAGCCATCGACCTGGAACGCTGGCTCGAAAGTCAGGGTGAGGATGTGGGAGTAGAGAACTGGGACTAACGCGAATTACCCCATTTTATGAATGCCAACACCGAAAATGGTGTTGGCATTTTATTTTGCCCGCTTGCTGGCATCTTGCCATAAGAGTGTCATACCAGTATAATTAACCTCAAGTCCGCATCAGTGGCGATAATATGTAAGCTCCCAGTTCTCGAGAGAGGGGGTCAGCACTCTATGGATGTTACTGAGAACTCTGGAGGGATTGCCGTTAGCCCTCCCGGTGCCGCAACGCAACGGCGCGTTTCCCTCTTCGACCAGGTCAACATTAATGTATTCTGGATTGCGAACAATTTTCACTGGCAGGCGTTGCTCGCCATTGTAATCCCTAGCATGGTGGTCTATTTCCTTGGAAATGCTAACAAGGACATTAACCTTGCATTGGTCGTCGTCTGGGGCACTCTCGTTGCAGTCGTGGTCAATCCATTGGTCGGGGCCATCTCCGACTATGTCACGTTCCGCATGGGACGCCGCCGTCCCTTTTTGATTATTGGAACAGTATTCAACGTAATCGTGCTGATGCTGTTCGCATTCTCTCCGTCCTGGTTTTCATCTACCGGCCTGCTGGTCACCTTTATCATCCTATTCTTATTGTTGCAGCTTACCAACAACTTCGCCAATTCTCCCTGGAGCGCGATCATCGCCGACAATGTACCACAGAATCAGCGCGGTGTGACGGCTGGACTCTATGGCCTCTTTACGCTGCTTGGCACGATTATTGGATCAGTGGTCGCCGGTATCATCGTCAACAAGAACAATCCATTACCCATGTACCGCAATGGGATTGTAGAGATATTCTTACTCATCGCGGTTGTCCAGATCATTTTTGTGGGCTACACGGCGCTGACGGTGAAAGAGACTCCGTTGCCTTTAGGAGACGGTAGGACTTTCCAGCTCAGACCAGCGATTAAGAAGTTTTTCTTCAAACCCTCGCGCTATCCAGACCTCTCGTGGGTGCTGCTTGCGCGACTCCTGGTGATGATGGGCATCTGGGGAGTTTTCTACTTCCTCCAGTACTACTTCGATGATGTGCTGGGAGGACATGGAGTGAAAACCATCATCTTCGGATCGAACTTCTCCGGTGAGCAGTTCTCCGGCACATTGTTCCTTCCCATCCTCTTGCTGACGGCGCTGCCTACGTCAATTATCGCGGGTTGGATCTCTGATCACAAAGGGCGCAAGGGACTGGTATATCTTTCTGGAGCGATGATGTCGATTGTGTGCATCATCTTCATCCTCTTTCAGAGTCAATATGGAGCGCTGATCGCGGGAGCATTCTTCGGTATCGGATACGGTGCATATACCAGCGTAGACTGGGCCTTGACTGCCGATGTGTTGCCGCCAACGGATGAAGCCGGTAAATTCCTGGGCATATGGTCGGCGATGGGCATTCTGCCGCAGGTAATCGGCATTACCGTAGGTGCCGTCATACTGCAACTCTTGCGCAGTCTCCCCAATCACTTCGGATATACCACGCTTTTCATCGTGACGATTGCTTACTTCGCGCTCGGAACGCTGGTGATTTACCAGGTCAAAAGTGTGAAATAGGGTAGAGCGATGGCAGAGCATGTTGTGGCTGTCGACGGCCACAACATGCTCTGCCATCGCTCTACCCTATCCATACTCTTCCGGTCGAATCTCCACGTATTTAAGGAACCACTCCAGCATTGTTTTCCATCTTCCAAAGAACTGGCTTTGCCTGGCAGTATTTGCATGCCACGAGGATGGGCCGCGTACGAACTCGACGGGAACCTTTCCCATCATCTTCAAGGCCATATAGAACTGTTCCGACTGCTCGATGGGGCAGCGCAGGTCATTTTCGGGATGGATGATACACGTGGGTGTAGTGACTCGTGCCGCGTGAGTCAGCGGTGAACGCTCACGATAATAAGCTTCGCGTTCGGGGTCCCAGGGATAACCTTTCGATTCCATTACCGCCCATATACCTATATCGCAGGTGCCGACGAAACTGGTGAGATTGGAGATACCGGCCATAGGAACAGCTGCCTTGAACCTGTCTGTTTGCCCAATCATGTACATCGTCATGTACCCACCGTAGCTATAGCCTGACACCACCATGCGTTCGGGGTCGGCAATACCTCGCACAATACACGCGTCCACACCAAGCATGATATCCTGAAAATCCCAGCCACCCCAGTCCCCCATCACCTCGCGCATAAAATCCTGTCCGCGTCCACTGCTCCCATGCGGATTGCAGTAGAAGCAGGCGAACCCCTGCGCGGCAAGATACTGGAAGAACAGGCTCATGCCGGTCGTGAATGTGCTATGAGGGCCACCATGAATACTCACCATCAATGGATAACGCACGCCTTCACGCGCCCCTACAGGCCGCACAAGCCAGGCATCAATTTCATCACCATTGGCCCCTTGATAGGTAATCCGTTCTGGCATGCTCCAGGCAAACGGAGCCAGGTCTCGATCATAGAGATGCGTCAGGCAATCTGCCCTCGATGCTTCAGGTGCTTCAGCGTCTTTTTGTTCAAGAGGTAACAGGTAGAACTCCCACGGGTGAAGTGGCTGTGATTGCACCAATATTAGTCCCTGTTCCCAGGGCAGAAGTGCTACATAGTAATTCAGATAGTCTTCGTCGGTCAGGCGGGTGACTACTTTCTGTACCATATCCAGGCAATAGACATTGGCACAACCACGCTCTGTGGCGAGAAAGTAGACGCGTTGTCCATCCTTGCTCCATTGTGGCCGGTAAGGAACAGGACGACCAAAATTGGAGACCGAAGGAGGATAGGCATTGTTATCAATTTCATCTGCCAGGGTTTCGATCTTGCCACCGTCACGTGAAACAAGATACAGGCGTTCATTACAGACACCTTCTTTGCGCATATCTTGCTCCGCGACAAGTATCACACGCTGTCCATCAGGGGACCACGCATAGCAGGCTATCTGCAACGTGCCATCAGTTATGGAGCGCGCATTCCCCGTCTCGCGATTGATCAGCCATAAATCAGTTACTAAAGAGCGGTCACGATCTGCGGCACGATTGCACAATACAGAAATCTCGTTGCTATCAGGCAGCCAATAGGGCTGCACATGATCATACTCGCCAGAGGTGAGGCACCGAATCAAGGCTGGATCGACAGAAATATCTTCAGGAGTGGGTGCAGGCATCACAAAAAGCTGGTCGAACTTCTCGAAGACACCGCGTCCATCAAGACGATACCAGACCTGAGTGATGGTACGCTGTCGATAGCGCTCCTCATCCTCGTATTTCTTCTTATCGGCTCCCACGAGCTTTTTGCGTCCCACCAGTAAATCATCGTCATCGGATGGAGCAGCTGCCGAGGTGAAAGCGATCCACTGTCCATCAGGCGACCACGAGGCATCACCGACCCCATGCAGCATATTTGTGAGTTTATGCGCCTCGCCCCCATCAGTATCGATAAGCCATAATTGTTTCTTTTCTTCCTCGCGGTTCGATACGAAAAGCAGGCGTCTACTATCCGGTGCCCAGGTCGGATTTATATCATTTTTGACGCCGCTCGTTAACTGGCGAGCAGTACCTACCGTGTGTCCTCGTTCATCCAATTGGAGCAGCCAGATAGCATTCTGGCGTGAATCCTTTATGCTATCCTTGCTCTGCATCACAAAGGCCACACGCCTGCCATCAGGGGATAGTGCAATATTGCCCATCTCCTTAAATATCCAGAGATCATCGTAAGTGAGTTTGCGGGATGCTGCCATGGAGTTGTCTTTCTATAAGCGCTTCAATGAATCCAGAGATGGGGAATCGTAAGTCGAGCGAAGTGATGGCCCGCTCGTAGGGGCCATCACTTCGCTCGACAGACTTTCTATACGTTGAGGTCCAGGATGCGGCCATGCCCTGCTATATGAAATAGCGCGATATGGCAGGGCAACATACCCCTCTACTGATGAATCGACCCCTCATAAATGCCCATCACTGTGCCAAGGAACTTGAGAGCATCTTCCTTCTTGCGCTGGAACGAGTTGCGGCCAATGATCGAGCCGAAACCGCCTCCATCGCGAATGGCACGGGCTTCGTTGAAGAACTGCTCATCGGCAGCGTAGGTACCACCGGAGAAAATCACGATACGGCGGCCATCGAAAGAACTTTGAACTACATGATGGACACGTTCTGCCAGGGTCGAGATGGGGATCTCATACTTCTGGTAGACTTTCTGGGCCTCGGCCAGTTCGACCTTCTCGCTGGGTAACTTCACTTTGATGATATCAGCACCCAACTGGGCAGCGATCTGTGCCCCGTAGGCTACAACATCAACAGCGGTCTCACCCTCTTTGCTCAGGCCGCTGCCACGAGGATATGACCAGACGACGACCGCCAGACCGTTGGCTTTGGCATCTTCGGCGAGTTCGCGCAGCTCCTCGTACATAGTCGTAGACTGGGCAGACCCGGGATAAATGGTGAAGCCGACAGCAGCACAACCCAGGCGCAAGGCGTCACCTACACTGGCGGTAACCGCGGAAATGGGGTCTTTCTCATCATGCAGCAAATCGTGATTGTTGCACTTTAGAATCAACGGAACTTCACCGACATAATCAGAAACACCTGCTTCCAGCAGACCCAGGGGAGCTGCATAGGCATTGCAGCCCGACTCAATGGCAAGCTGGAAAAAGTAACGGGGGTCATATCCGGCCGGGTTGGGAGCGAAACTGCGAGCCGGGCCATGCTCAAAGCCCTGGTCTACAGGCAAAATCACCATTCTTCCGGTTCCAGCCAGCCGACCATGATTCAACATGCGCGCCAGGTTTGCACGCACACCAGGATTTTCGTTGGTATACCAGCTTAAAATTTCACGGATGCGATCGTTCATCTTTCTTACTCCTTTTTCCACCAAGAAGCGGCGCGGGGGCCGCTGCCGTCAGGCATGCGGGGGAAGCGCCGCCCCAAGCTGATAGCCGTACCCATCGTTTTGATGCAGGCTGCGACAGTAGCGTGCGGGAATATCTTTGACTCGCCCATGTCTGGTCTGTAGGTCAAAAATGCCGCGCGTGCGCACCAGCACGCGCCCAATATGCACACCTTTCGCACTGAGATGTGATGGGACCAAGGCTTTGACCAGATCGCCGGTGCGAAATCCTCGCACCCAGCTTGGACCTTTCGGTTTGCCACGGGGGAATCCCAGATGGTCAACGTTGACCATCTGGCGAGATTGTCGGCCCTTGGCTTCAATCAGCCAGGGGCGCACCGTTTGTAGGCGCAGCACTGGAGGTGTTGAGGGTCCGCAGCAGGCGGCATCGATCCAGTGCCCCTTGGGAAGTTCCCTGCTCTGCCGGTTCCATTTGGTGAGGCCGCCAGAGCCGGTTTCCAGTGGCAGGCCCAGTGCTTTGAGCCGCTCGTGGAGTGCCCAGCGGGTACTATTGACAACAGTGGCATCTTTGAGGGGGGCTCGGTGCTCGGCCTGGATGCGTGCGCGCACCTCGGGACGGTCTGCCAGGAAGTCTTCTAACAGCTTGTCCCCTTTGGCCAGATTACACGCCCGGCAGGCCATCACCAGGTTGGCGACCCGGTTGCTGCCTCCGTGACTCTGGGGAATCACGTGATCGATCTCCAGGGGCAATCCGGTTGCACCACAGTAGGCGCACCGATGCTCCCACTTGGCGAGCAAGTACTGGCGCACTTCCACGCCCCACAGCGTTCCGCGTTGGTACTCGATCCCCTCAATGTTTGGGTTTTGAAGCAGGGCCATATCAAAACGGACCAACTCATACGAGATGGCGCCAATGGGACAGAAGCGCGAGAGCCGTGCTACCCAGGTCAGCATGTTTTGGACCCGTGAGAGCAGCGAGGGGGCGAGCCAGCCCTTGGGGCGCCGACGGTTGGCAAAACGCGGTTGCCGGTATTGGGTGTGTCGCTGGCGACGACCCCGCCGGACACGGGCGCGCCCCAGCAGGGCTGTATGCACCTGATCCCCGCGATGGCTCATCTCCGCGGCCCACACGACCTCTCCCGATGCATCGTTGACCACGGCCAGGCCCGTGGTTTTCGCACCCGGGTCAAGTTTCAAGCGCAAAGGCTGGACCGCCGCGTCGGCCTTTGCGTCTTTCAAAATGAGGATGAACGGGAAGCGACGCAGCACGGCCGCCCTGCCAGTTCTGAGCAGGATACGGGCTCGTGCAGGGGTAGTGGGCATGAGTGGCCGACGTGCTGCATCAATGACCAGGACCCTGGACATGGCTTGGCTCCTTTCAGAGGCTCCGATAAGGGAGCAACGCTGTCGGCACCGCAATGCCAGACAGGTAAAGTTTTCCTCGCCCGCGTTATAGAAGGGTTTCATTCGTGACGCACACTGCGTTTTGAACCCCATCACGCTGTTTAGTGCGTCACCGCAGAGCGGCAGACTGGAAAAGCCATCTGCCGGTGCCTACACGTTCCTTCCTAACTGCTCCTGCCTGCAAGCAAGCAGGGGGCTGCTCAGCATTGGGGCTTGACCTATGCAAGCCCCGCGCTTGGGCGCTGGGGTCGCTGACTCTTCGTCAAGCGATACATTGACCACAAACAGTCTGGTCACCTCCATTGTATCACCTGGAAGACTCTTCCCAAAGAAGAAGACCTTATATTCAGGGCTGTTCATAAGGCAGGTGAACGAATGTGATTTGATTGTGATGCTTCATGGAAAGACCTCTATGTCAAGAGTCAAAACCCGGGAAGGAGAAGCAGAGCCGATCACCAGGACTTCAAAAGATGCGCTACTTTGCCATTAGGTGTGATCTCATAACGGATGCGGTCTGGATTGATATCTTCGATTTTTGAAGTATTTTTGGCCGCAACCACAGTATCGTGAGGATGAAGCATCTGCCAAACTCTGGCAACCGCACCCGGTCCTTCCAGTCGATAAATAAACCGGCGCTGGATGCGCAATCTTTGAGCTAAATGCTCTGCCTTGCCAAAGTATTCTTTAGCTTGTTGGTCATCAAGATAAGGATCATAGACCTCGAATATGCTCGGCGCCCTGCCTGGTCTACGCTTACCCAGGTAAAGAAACACTACAGGGTGGCCATCAGCTTCGTTGATGGCAGTACGTATGACAGCATCATTTTGTCCATTATCAGGTGTAAGTACAGCCATGATGGAACCGGGCAAACGACCCTCGATAAAGGTGGTTACAACTGGCAAACGCCCAGCTTGCTTGTGCCGGGAATAATTTACATAGGCAACCACCATACCAACACCGGCTACAGTACCTCCAAAAGCTGTCGCCAATGGCTTCGCCACCAGATTAGTACACCAGGCCGTAGCCACCAAGAATGTGGTGAGTACGCCTAACCAGAAATCGAGATTATACCACAATCTTCGTAGTATTATTCGCCATGTACGTGTAGGAGCCGCCAGGATTGCTATGGCGTCTGGCTCCACGCCCCCCCGGGCTTGAGGTCCATTTATATGTGTATACTCCTCGCTTAATTTCCTTGCCCTATTGAGTATCTCTTCAGTTGATGCTTGTGCATTGCCATCAGCAGTAGGCAAGTGACTGGCTATTTCCTTCGCTAGCTTGCGCTCCCGGCGACGAATAATATCCAGTCCCAGACTGGTGAGTGTAAAGGCACCAAGTAGACCAAAAGCATACATATCGCCAAGGATGTTGATGTTGCCTTTCACCAGTATGAGTACCACAATTGGAATACCGGTGACAAGAGCAATAGAGTAATGAGGAGTACCGCGTAATTTGTTACGCCTGAGCACAAATTCTGGGAAGAATCCCATACGCGAGAGGGCCAATAACACATGATAAGCGCCAATAATGGCTGTGTTACTGGCAAAAACCAGGAGCGCACTTGCACTGATGGCTACTTCCGTCTGTAAGACTACACCACCCCACTTGCCGGCAAGCAGCGAGATAACCTGCCCGGAGAGTACTGGATCATCAAGCAAATTCTTTGGCAATAGAAGCGTTGAAAGCATGGTTAGTAATGGACTAGTCAGTCCTATGGTTAATACAACGAGAAAGAGGGCAATCCCTGCCGTCCTCTTGCGTGGGGGCCTCATGACAGGAGAAAGCTGTGAGATACTCTCGAGACCTGAAAACGCGAGGAATGAACCGGCAAATCCGATCAGGATTGTGACCGGAGTGAGAACATTGTGTGCAAACATTGAACGGAATAGTGAAAAAAATTCTGGCAAGGAAATATGGGAAAAGACCGTTACAAGAATTGCAATATCACTTAAGAAAGCTACGATTGCTCCGACCAGGCTCACTTTCGCACTCTCGCTGACACCAACCCAGTTGAGGATACCCAGTAAGATCAGAACGACGATAGTAATCTCCGGTACAAATGGACCCATAGTGGGTATAACTACACTTAAGTACATCATACCTGAAAGGCTGCTGATAGCGGCTGTCAGGAAGTAATCGACCAGGATAAACATGCCACCTAATGCCCCTACCCAGTGATTGATAGCCTGCGCGGCTACTGTAACGACACCACCACCCTGGGGGAAACGTTCGGTAACCTCCGCATACTTCAAGGTGAGTAAAATAAAGACGATCATCGTCAGGAGCACAAAAAACCCTGCCAGCCTACCCACAGTTCCATAGAGGATACCCGGCGTGTAGTAAACAGAAGTTCCGATATCAGCAAAGACAACCGCCCAGCATAGAATGGGGCCGAGCATATTCCCTTTACTAATATGCTCGTCCCCATGAGTAGTATTTGATGGTTCTTGTGCCACAGATTCCTGTGCCATAATATTCCTTCTCTATAAAAGGCTGCAACAGCCAGGTAGTACTTTTTATAACACGGCTAGCACTGCTCCCTTGGAGTCAGTTTAACCTCCAAATAGTGTAGCATAGCAACATAGTTCAGGCAAGAAAATCGCGTTCCATCTGCAACTTCAAGGCTTCCCATTGTCCATAATGCTGATTTAGCTCAGGAAACGGGGACATGACTACTTTGAGTGCTACACGGGCAGTAGAAAAACACAAGCATTGTTACTTAAGACACATTGGTGCGTTTTTAACACAAAGGTGGAGAGTAACAACGTTCTTCTATATAATAGAATACCCGCATGCTAACCGCCAGTTGGCATTGGGGATTGTCGATGGCTCATGATTTATATTTACCCTAAGGAGGATTCATGAAACCCAGTGGCAGTGGATTCGAGCAAATCATGCAAGAATTGCTCAAACAACAACAGCTTTTGGAAGATTTGGAAGCCGAAAATAGAGAGTTACACCACCAGCTTGCCGACTTGCGTGCAGGTCGAGGTATCGTGATAGACATTCTGGGCCAGCACTTTTCACTAACTGGGGAGCCTGTTGTAGTCTCTCAGGAAAAGACTCCAGAACTGCAAGATGATCTTTCTATGCAAGAAACGTCAATGATCGCAAATATATCTACCGATGAGGCATCTATGCTCTCCATTCCAGAGACGCCAATACCTGATATGGACGTGGTAATGGAGGAATTATCTGAAGACGCTTCCCCATCAACACCTGCAGCTTCCCCAATTCTCCTGGAAGAAATGCTGCTCGAGGAATTTACATCGGCAGCCGGTAACCAGATGTCCGTCTGGTCAGGTCCGGTAACCAGACCAGCAGAGATAGATGAAGCAGAAAAAGCAGCCCTGCGGCGCGAACTCATGGGCAGTTTCTTATTAGAATGATGTGGACACTGCTCCACCCGCCCAGGATACCCGCAAGGGGTATCCTGGGCATGGCGTTATGATGCAGCTTGAAAATCCGTCGTAGCCTGGTCACCCGCATCTTTCATCTGTGAAAGTAGGATTAAGGTAAAGGCCGTGCTATTTTGCGGCGCCATGAAAGTCACCGTGCCAGTTTTGCCCGTCTCGCCTGTAGCAAAAGAGACCGGCAGCGTCGAATCGCTGGGCGAGACAGTGGTCTGGCCAGATTTTAAACGTATATAGTCATATGGGGAACCCGTAATAGCCACCTGAGAGAGCGTATTATCCACCTTGAGCGTCAGCGTAAGATAGCGCATCCCCTTGCTGGCCTGCTGACTACTTATATTCAAGCTTGAAGTTGCACTCGTGAGGGTCCAATCCAGCCCAAAATAGACCATCTGGCCATTGAGCCTGGTCGTTTTGGGCAAATATTTGCTCAGATCCGCCTTGCCCGTTAAAGGGATATCTACCTGGGCCTCGTTTGTAGCCCCCAACCGTAATGTAAGCTGGCTGATTTTGTCACCGCTGGGTACGGCAAAATCTACGATGCTGTTTTGTGTCGCTCCTGGCGCTATACCTATTTTCTCTTTGACATACGTGGGCGCGACATTACTCTTCCCCGGCAAAAGCAGGTGTGCGATAGTAGAGTAACTCCAATTTGCCTGCACGCTGGTTTTATTCTGTGCCTGCAGGTTCAGACGCACCATGCCATTATTGCTCGTATTCGGATCGTCAATAAAGCTCTGCGATTGCTGCGCATTTACTACGGTTATGTCAACTCCTGCATATGTTGCGGTCGAATTGATAGGCACAGTTGTGATAGAAGGCTGAGAGGCCTTACCCAATCCGGGAAGACGAAAGCCAGATGGCACCACGGCAATAAAGATAGCCGCTAAAATCAGGACTAATACGAGGAGGATGAGCAGAATGCCAGTTCTGCCCGGCCTTCGCCTTCGCATTTGCTTTTGGGAAAAGTCCCGTGTAGTCTTTGCCTGTGGCGGCTGCGCATACTGCTGAGCCGCTTGCTGATTTACAAACGGAGGGAGTACCGGGTTCTGCTGTTGGTGGTCCTGGAATGGAGGCTGCATCGTTTGCTGCTGAAAGCCCTGAAATGACTGTGGACCCAATTGCTGTGGTTGAACCGGATTGTTTTGAGGATTTTGTACCGGCATTACATAACCACCCCTGGCCTGCATCGCTTCAGCACTGAGGCCGCAATTGGCGCAGAAACGCTGATCTGCTACTGTCGGTGTGCCACAACGTGGACAATTACGAGGAAGAACCTGTGCCATGTTTGGACTTGCAACCTTTCCAGGTCGCGACGCAAGAGCATCGCGAATACATTGGTTTTATTTTCATTGTAGCATAGTTGGAGAGAAAAGTTGTGATCTAGATCACAGCCTTTAAAAGTTTGCTGTCATCAGTTTATCGCAGAGTACCATATAGAAATCCCACAGATTTGGTGTGCCAAGCCCGGTTGTATAATCCCAGCCAGCCATCGCGGGATAATACAGGTTATTGCCACGCGTCACATCGAAGTAGGGATGCCGGCTGCCAGCATTGTCTGCAACCACGTAGAACAGCTGCGGGGAAGCCGTAAACTTGCCAATTTGCTTCATCAAACCTTGATTGACCAGTGCCAGACCGGCTGACCATATCGGTGCTGCCGCACTAGTACCACCAACCGCTCCCCATTGCCCATGGAAGTATACGGCCAGCGCATAAGCTGTCGCGGCTATATCTGGTAGCTGGCGATGGTTGCCGCCCGAATATTGATTATTGACACCAGGCGCATTTTGCCATCCCGGACGCGAATAAACCCGGCTATTGCCTCCGCCGGTGCCCCATTGATTTTTACACCTTGAGAGATTTGATGCATCGGACCAGGCGATTTCGTTGGCACGGGTCTGATTTTGATAAACGCTCAGGATGGTTCCCCCCACTGAAGTTGCCCAGGGATCACTGGCCGGGAAACTTACGGAGAGGCTGCGGTAAATCCCATTCGTAAAGGCTCCACAATCACCACTGGCAACAAAAATCCTCATATGTTCCACGTTGGTCAGTAGTTGCAGGCTCTGGTCAATAGCGGCGCGGTCGGCACCTGTAAGCTCTGTTTCGGTCGCCCCAAGGCTAATGCTGACAACACTGCCCGCGTTAGCGTTATTTGTGTTATCGTTGATGATTTGCTGGAGTTCGTCATTGACCTGTGACCAGATGTCATAGTTGGTACTACCATCCGTTTGATAATCAACGATGTTGATCGAACGCGCCAGACCCGCCACCATCTCGATATCCAGCGTCGTTTCCCCCTGCGCATCGTTCGGCGCACCATCGACATCGACAGTGTTCAAATGTCCCTGGAAGTTAATGCAGTCAAAGTAGTTCTGAATATCATCACCGTAAAATCCATCTACCTCAACCAGGTTTACCGTCATATTTTCGCCATGCCAGCCACGGGCCCAGAGTTGATCATAACCATAGGCATGGGCCACATCTTTAGGAAGCAATGTCTGGTCTAGCGGGTTACAATCCTGTTTAGGGCGATTGCTGGAATGTGGTGTATTGAAATTTTGCATGGTGTAGGTGTGCTGTGGCCGAGAACTGTAGTTATCCAGCCCTGTAATGGCAACCATCGAATCCACGATAAATTTCGGCAGTTTAGGCGGGGTAGCAGGCGCATAGAAGGTGCGTCCATTGTATTTATGAATGACAAAATGCGTCTGTAACAATTTCGCAAAAGTGCTGGCTTTAGCATTGATAGCAAGATTTGTGCGCAATTTACTCAGGTTCAGCGCGATACCCTGCAAATTGAAGAAATCTTTGATTTTCTGATACGTACCATCATCAATACCTATCTGCTTTGCCAGGTTTTCCAGGTGCGAAGGTTGCCCTGGATGCCCTTTCTGTCCTTGTAATTTATTGATGATGCTCTGGCTCACCTTGAACGTTATACGCACATGCAGTTGTGTATTATCCGGTAAAGGTCCGACTACCGGGGATTTGAGCGCCGATGACGGCAATCCTAAATCTACCGGTGTCATTTCCAAAGAAGCGGGACCCCCGCAGCTTGCCAGGAGGGGAACCAGCAAAAAGAACAACCCCAATCCAATCAAAAAGGCATTGCCACCCTTCTGACCGGGCACTCTATAATTACGTCTCCCAAAATTCACAAGTAGAACCTCCAAAACAATACCAGTAGTGTTTCTAACTATTCATTACTCCGCAAAACAGCGAGAAAAAATGATCACAAGCATTCTTTCTTCTATCACGGTACATGAATGAAAATCAGTTCAATATTACTGGTCATTGTTTTAAGGAACACGCAAGCAGGTTATCAATCACCAGTCCTCGGATTCCCGCATTGAAAGCAGAAGCGTTCTCCTTCGACCTGGATACCCGGCGCGCCACAAACCGGACATACGGGCGCTAACGCCGCTCCACAATAGACACAGTATCTCCAATCGGCCCTACCCTCGTGTTTACACGCCAGGCATAGCCTGGTCTGGGTCGCGGGGTCCACCACGAAACCACCGCCTATCTTCACCTGCTGACTAAAGCGGGTCGGGTACAATAACTCCCGGTTGAGACCATCGACCCGGCTCGCGGTAGCTATAACGACAGCCGGGGGGCTATAGTCAAATCCATCCATCTCCACCAGCAGTTGCCGCCAGCACTGTTCACGTTCCTCGTCATTGGTCAGTCTTTCCAGAGCATCAAGATCATCGATGAAAAGAACGCTAGGAGAAATAGCCCTTGCCCGCTCGAAAATATACCGTATCATATCGCGGCCTCTCTGGTTGATTTTACTATCCTTGAGCAATTTATACTCGTGCGGAGGCAGGTCAAAGTCTTCGATAGCCATACTGCCGGAGTAGAGTGCAGAGAGCATATCGACAAGCGTCGCCATTGAGAAAGAGACGAGAGATACAACTGCCTCGGCCGCCGTGGCCTTGACAAGCAGCGACCGATCAGTACAGGGATGACCAACCAGCAATACCCCGAACAGGTAGATTCTTTCTGATCTGTTAAATACCAGTGGATGTCTCAGATACTCGATCACCTGGCGTAACTGGTACTTTGCTGCATCCATACCCTTTATATCTGCAAAACAGATGGTAGGACGCTCAAACATGTAGAGAATCCGGGACGGCTTCCCTGTGTTGAAACTCGCCACGACCTGTTCGCGAATTCTAGAATAGATGAGCTGGTCCATGCAACTTGTGTATTCTGCTCCCACGGCATTAGTAATCGTTGTTACCTGCGCAGATAAGAGCAACATAAGCAGCGGGAGAGTCGATGGGTGCCTTATTACACCCAGCAAGAGATGGCCCGAGAGTACAGGCGTAGAATGCACATAAGTCGCAAATGTGGAGGCCCAATCTATACATGCCAGCGCATCAGCAGATAGAGGCCAGTTGGTTTCTTCTGGTTCATTATACCCACTAGATCCAAGAACTGTAGACATTCCTACGCGAACTGCTTGCATGTCTATATCTAGACTGCGCAGTACCTGTCCTACCCCATCATCACCTTGTTTGAGAATACCAAGCAAGAGATGCTCTGGATAGACTTCCGGTGCTCCCAGGCGAGCCGCTTCTTGTTGTGCTAATTGGATTGCTTCACGAGTAGATGCGGCCAGTCGCTCAAAGTCGAGCGTGGTGGGGATACGTAACTCAGTAATGAGCATGTTCATATTCGGTTCCCCTTTAAAAGAAAAGATTTCTGTCATCTACTATTCACGGCACTAATGCCAACAGGCTTTTTCATACTATTCTAATACTACTCCAACTCCTCCCACATTCAAAACAGAACTGTGCTCCGCACAAAATTCTATCGTCCCTCCTGCGCCTATTGCCAGGGCAGTTTTGTTAAAGCTACTTATCTCTTGTTATTTACAGTGGGTTTCTGATAGACTGATTCGTAAAATTCTTACGAGCAATATTTGAATGGAAAACAGAAAGTAATGAATCTGTTGTCAAAAGAGATTTTCTCTCCGCAGTTGGGAGCAGGACTGGTATGAAAGAGCCTGGGCACGCGCCATCTCCCAATACAAATACATATGAACTACTGAGTACCAAGCTTGCTCCTCCACGCCCACGCCCATCACTCGTGACACGTGGGTCGCTGCTTGCGCGGCTTGATGAGGGACTTGCGCACAAGCTCACCCTGCTTTCTGCTCCTGCCGGTTTCGGTAAAACCACGCTTGTCAGCGAGTGGATTGCCAGCCGCGGCGAACGGCAGGATTCTCCTCCTGTTGCCTGGGTATCGCTCGACGGAGGTGATAACGACCCAGCCCGCTTCTGGCGCTATGTCATTACTGCCTGCCAGGTGTTCGATGCTGCTATTGGCGATTCCGCCCTGGCGCTGTTGCACACGTCACGTCGTCTATCTTTAGAGGCCGTACTTACCACATTCATCAATGAACTAGCCCGGCTTGCACATGCAGGTATACTCGTCCTGGAGGACTACCATGTCATCACCTCACCTCAGATTCATGAGACAGTGACATATCTCGTCGACCATCTTCCTGCAACGCTGCACCTGCTGATGCTGACGCGCAGTGATCCTCCTCT
>WNFT01000836.1_pt1 | contig 26000 bp, 19 predicted proteins | sample 5400191 | NCBI WGS metagenome assembly WNFT01 (sample SAMN13153359, study PRJNA577476) | soil metagenome | isolation source: 80 cm saprolite under Madrone tree | place: USA:California | collected 2016-06-14 | reverse complement strand
GATTGCCAAAAACGAGTGCGTGTGGAGGGACATCTCTTGTAACAACTGATCCGGCACCGATCAAAGCAAACTCCCCGATAGTGATGCCACAAATAATAACCGACCCGGCGCCGATTGATGCGCCGTACTTCACCAGTGTTGGCGTAATCTCCCAATCATCGGCGCTCTTGAGTTTGCCGTCGGGAGTAATGGCGCGAGGCAAGAGGTCGTTGGTGAAACATACGTGGGGACCAACAAAAACACCATCTTCGAGTGTAACACCTTCGAACACCGAAACGTGATTCTGGATTTTGACGTTTGAACCGATGCGCACGTGCGCGTCAACATACACGCCCTTCCCGATAGTGCAGGTTTCTCCAATATGCGCATGTTCTCGCACCTGGACCTGGCGCCAGATGCGCGTGCCTGCCCCAACATGTGCATCTGGTGACACTTCGGCACCAGGATGCATGTAAAATGATGGATTTGTCATCTCGTTTACTCCTCACTACGCAGTCTGCTGCTCTGATTGAGATGCTGTTTTAAAAAATGTTTCTGGATACCAACCTGTGATCAATTCTAGATTCTACTCCATGCCTAGCGTGTAAGACAAGGCTAGGAATGTGAACCCCATTTTACCGTTCGTAACAGTATCTCAACATATGCATAAACCATAATAACACACACAAGGCTCTATGCTTACGGTGTGGATATTTGCTTGCAAACAAGGAAGTCAGCTCATGAATCTTGTCTCTTTCTCTATCAGGACGAAAGGAAGCTATAATTTTGCCCGGCGGCTAAGAACTGTTTTTACCCGCTTTGGTTTTTCTGAATCGCCAATTCGACATGCCTTGTACACTATAATAGATACTCTTCAACAATACGATGGAGCGCCAACATTCTTTATCCCGGCAGTCGTACTGGATCGGCATCCCAAATTGATTTCGGAGATAGCTCTTGACGGTGCTGAAATTGGTATACACGGTTATGTTCACAACGATTATCGTATTTTGAGCAAAGACGAACAGTATAAACAAACAAAACAGGCTATCTCAGTTTTTAAGGAAGTCAAGATTCCTTACGAGGGATTTCGCAACCCCTATCTTGGATGGACAGAAGAATCGCTCGATGTCTTTGCTGCTCTCGGATTTAAATATGAAAGCAATCTGGCGATCTTACATGATGTGGTTGATCTCGACAGCTTCTCGCCCCTTCTGCAAAGCGGTTTTGCAAAATCTCTGAAGCTCTTCCAGGCTGCTCCTTGTAGCATCTATGGGCTCCGTCCGCGTTTCGAGGGGGCATTACTGCGTATTCCGACCAGTATTCCAGATGATGAGATGCTCTTTGATCGACTGCGCATTACTGACCAACAGGAGGTTGGGCACATCTGGAGCAGGGTGATGCAGCGCGTATACGACCGTGGAGGGCTCTACACGCTCAACTTTCATCCAGAACGCGGCGTCCTTTGTAAACCGGCTCTTAAAACGTTGTTATCGTATGCTCGTAGCCGGCCACTGCCGGTGTGGGTGGCCCGTATAGGAGATGTTGCGCAGTGGTGGAAGGAACACAGTGCGTTTAGACTAAACATTACACCGCTGGGTCCTGATCGTTGGCTGGTTGAGGCCAACTGCACTGCTCGCGCCACTCTACTTGCCCGGCATCTCACCGTCGAGGATCGACCAACTTCTCCCTGGTATGGCGCCGATGTCCGTGTGCAGTCCCATTGCTTCACAGTAAATGCAACATGCTGTCCATGTATTGGTGTGTCCCCACAAACGCCTCAGCAAGTGCTCGACTTCCTCAATGAGCAAGGTTATCCTGCCATGCGTTGCAGGCAGGAAGAAGCGCCTACCTATGCCATGTATCTCGACAAACCGGAAGGATTGGGCGAGACACGCGAGGAGCAAGCAGAATGTAAGAGTTCGCTTATTCAGCAGATTGAAGATTTAGAAGCCCCATTGCTCCATTTCGGATGCTGGCCCAGCGGTAATCAGGCAGCGCTTGCCATTTCCGGCGATATTGATTCGGTGACCGTGCAGGATTTCTTTTTGCGTATTCTGGAGGTATTGTGGCATAAGTAATGCTAATAGGCTTCATATTATGTTAGTATGAGAAAGTTATGCGAGGAACCCGTGAAGCCGTCCACGAAGCTTTTAATACCAGCTCTTTTGGGATTGCTCATCCTTCTCGTTGCGATTCCTCTGATTGTGTTTCTCCTCCTGGCTCAGCGAAATGTCGGGCGAAAAAGGCACGAACCAGGGGCAGCAACACCTTGGCCTGTAATAAGCCGCGAGGTATCTGCTTTTGCCTCATCTGGATCTTATTCTGCAGTAGGCTTCTTCTGGGGCAACGAGTAAGGAGAGGGATGTATACCTGGAGACGAGTGTTGATACGGTATCTCAACCGCTGCATAAACCAGCTTCTTCGGGGAAAGATTGTATGCTTTACGTGGGAACCGAGATGCGATATCTTTCATCCATGATTCATGCTCAGTTTGCTGGAAGCATGTGCAAGACTGTTTTTCACTGTAGATGGGACGGCAGTGTCGATGACAAAAGCTTCTCCTAAGAAAGTACTCATGCTAGTAGAAAATGTCCCTGCGCCTGCAGATCGACGTGTCTGGCCCGAAGCCATTACCCTACGCGATCATGGCTTTCAGGTATCTATTGTCAGTCCAAAAGGACCCTTCGAGCATCAAGAGTCGTATGTATGTATCGAAGGCATCCATATATATCGATATAAAATACCTACAATCGGGCATAAATTCACTGCTTACATCGTGGAATACGCTATCGCCATCCTCATGACGTTCGTGTTAAGCTTTAAAGTGTGGTTTCGCCATGGTTTTGATGTGATTCATGCTGCTAATCCTCCCGACTTGTTCTTTCTAATCGGGCTGTTTTATCGGCTCTTCGGTAAAAAATTTATATTTGACCAGCATGACCTATCGCCCGAGTTGTTCCAGGTTAAGTTCAAGCCTAGTGTGAAGCTGCTTCGCAAATTTCTGCTCTTTCTGGAAATGTGCTCCTATAGGACTGCTCACCTGATCATCACGTCGAACGTATCACAGAAGCGGTTCGCGATTGAACGTGGTCACTGCCATCCTGATAAGGTGTACGTAGTTCGTAATGGACCGAACCTGAAGCATCTGAGATTGGTCACCCCTGAGCCGGGCTTAAAAGGAAAGCGCCGCTACTTGCTGGCCTATGTGGGTGTGATTGATGTTCAAGATGGTGTTGAGTATTGCCTTTACGCACTCCATAATCTCGTCCATAAATGCGGTCGTCGAGATGTTTCATTGATAGTGATAGGAGGGGGCAACCAGCTTCGTAGACTGCAGACACTCGCTCATGAGCTAGAGCTTGATGAGTATATCGATTTTACCGGCTGGACGAGACCTGAAGATGTTGCGCGCTATCTTGCAGTGGCGGATGTGGGACTCGTGCCTGACCCACAGAATGGGCTGAATGAGTATAGCACCATGATCAAAACGATGGAATACATGGCGTTGGGTAAGCCGGTGGTGGCTTTCGATCTTGCTGAGACACGCTATTCGGCGCAGGATGGGGCCCTGTATGCTGTACCAAATCTCGTAGAAGACTTTGCCGATAAAATTGAGACTCTGCTGGATGACGGAGAACGCCGTCTTAGAATGGGAGAGCTTGGTCGCAAGCGCGTTGAAGAGGCATTAAGTTGGGATATTGCCAAAGAAAATCTCTTGCTCGCGTACGGGACGCTCTCTCCACGTGAGTCCTGAAGCTACACGGAGATTCTTATGGAACCAGTCAACGTTTTCGACTATGAAACTCTTGCACAGGCTCGTCTGGAACCAAATGTTTGGAGCTACTATTCGAGTGGTAGTGACGATGAGGTGACGCTGCGTGCCAACCGTACCGCATTTGAGCGCATTCGGCTTCGGCCGCGCATGCTTGTGGATGTCAGTACGTGTGACATGCGTACCACCGTGCTGGGTACACCTCTGAGTATGCCCATTCTGTTGGCTCCAACGGCATTTCATGGTCTTGCTCATCCTGAGGGTGAGTGTGCGACTGCGCGAGCTGCGGGTAAAGCCAATACTCTGATGGTGGCCAGTACCTCTTCAACTCGAAGCTTGGAGGACATTGCCAGGGAGGCGAGTGGTCCGCTCTGGTTCCAACTCTACTTCTCTGATCGCAAGAGTTCAGAGGAATTGGTTCATCGAGCCGAAGCAGCAGGTTACCGTGCGATCGTAATCACAGTGGATGCTCCTCGCTGGGGGCACAAGGAGCGAGCCATCCGAAGTGGTTTTAGCATACCGGCTAAGGCAAACTTTACAGATCAAGATGCTGCTAAGGAAAATATTTCCCTCACCTGGGCATCTCTGGTCTGGCTGAGGTCGCTGACCTCGCTCCCCCTTGTTCTCAAGGGCATTTTCACATCGGAGGATGCGATACTGGCTGTTAAGCATGGTATGGACGGTATAATTGTCTCCAACCATGGTGGCCGTCAACTGGATGGTGTTTCAGCTAGTATCGAGGTATTACCCGAAGTTGTCAAGGCTGTCGATGGGCGTTGTGAGGTCTATCTAGACGGCGGAATACGTCGTGGAACTGATATATTGAAAGCTCTGGCTCTCGGGGCGCGGGCTGTGCTGGTTGGTCGACCAATTCTTTGGGGGCTTGCGGTAAGTGGCGCGGAAGGCGTAAGTCATGTGCTGGAGATACTGCGTTCAGAACTTGCCCTCGCAATGGTGCTCGCCGGTCGACCTACCTTAGATGATGTTGATCGTTCACTTGTGAAGATGTTCTGAGCAGAAGATCCTATCTTAACCCGTGATCACCACTGCTACCCAAATTGTAACTTGTTTCTGAACCTGTTTTAAACCAGCACCTGCTATTCTATTTACGTAGTCCAACGGGTTGCACCCACCTTGGGGTGCCATTGTTGTGGGAAGCGGGCCGCTCATCGTGCTTATGAACCGCCAAAGGGTGCACGATGACCGACAAATTCAAGCCGCTCCAGCTAGCATATTTGGGAGCATCTGAAATGAGCGATTTCGCAGAGATGTATCTTCGACAGCAAGAAGAAGTGAATGCCTACTTTCAGTCCGAGTCATCTTACTGGAAAGACGTATATACCCTCAAGGGCGTGCAGGCCGAGATCATTCGGGATCGTCACGCAGCGGTGCTCGAATGGATCGACGGCCTCGCTCTCGCACCAGGCTCCCATGTGCTAGAGGTCGGCTGCGGTACGGGTCTTATGGCGGTTGCGCTCGCCCAACGTGGTTTGCGTGTCCAGGCCATTGATTCCGTCGAGGCCATGGTCGAGCTAGCGCGCCGGCATGCAACGGAGTCCGGGGCATCCAACCTGCTCTCAGTGGATGTCGGCGATATCTTTGCCTTGGCTTTCGACGACGGATCATTCGACCTCGTGATCGGGCTTGGCGTCATTCCCTGGCTCGAGAGGGCGGAGTCGGCAATGCAAGAAATGGCTCGCGTGACAAAGGCTGGTGGGTATGTCATCCTCACGACTGCCAACCGGGCTGGGTTGGCCAGTCTTCTCGACCCATTAGTGAGTCCGCTGCTCAGGCCCCTCAAGCTGCGCGTAAAGGATGCGTTCGTGCGGGTTGGGTTTCGCCACCGGTCGCCGAGTATGGTCTTCCATAGCTCCCGCGCCATCGACAAGGCTTTGACAGGCCTGGGCTTCGTCAAGACCAAAGGCATGACGCGCGGGTTCGGGTTCTCGTTCTTCCGCCGTTCGGTCCTCCCAGAATCGCTTGGTACCGCACTCAACCGTCGGCTTCAGAGCTTTGCCGATCGGGAGGTACCCGGAATCCGCTCTATTGGCATGGCCTACTTTATTCTGGCCAGAAAGTCGCCATCCGGGCATCTCGTGCGGTCGACCAGCACCAGGGATACCCTCTCCGACGCCATGAAGGCACTATAACCCGGAAGGGCTAGGGTTCATTGGTGAGAAGAGATACGACCAAGCTACGCTTGTGATGTGTTAGACAATACAATCAGAGGGCAGAGCTCTGATACAAAGAGGTCAGGCTGTATGCCACGGCTATTTTTTGATGTCGAAATTACTCTGTTCGACGTATGGGACAATCGTCAGTTTGGAGTCTACAAATATTACTTTGGGCGGCTCGAGCAGGTCATTGATCAAGCGATAGATATGAACCCAATACAGCATGCACGTGTACACGGGTTGCTCCGAGCCATTTCAAAAGCGAGTTCGTTTGATGAGATATACGAATTACTAGGCTTCCGCTATGTTATCGACCCAAGTGGGACACTTAAACGGTTTCAAGACGAGTCCTTCGCTGTCATTTTTAGCTGCAACGTACTCGAACACGTAGATCGGGGGATTCTCCCCGAGTTTATACAGGACTTTCACCGTACGTTGAAACCGGGAGGATATTCCATTCATCAGATTGATCCGGGTGACCATCTTGCTTACTATGATAGAAATGTCTCTCTCAAGAACTACTTAAGATACTCAGACAGGGTGTGGAGGCGATATTTCGAGAGCGATGTTCAGTACTTTAATAGAGTTCAACGTTCAGATTCGACTGGCATCGATAGTATGGCCATCACTCCCGATGGCAAGACGATTTATATGCCTGATGGGGAGCTTTCGCCCAATGGAATCTGGAACATAATAGACGCTAATACCGGCAATGTGATCGGTAGGATAGACGGCGGTACAGGTCCCCACAACACGATCGTCAGCCTGGACGGAACTCACGTCTACCTAGGGGGCAGGAACTACAACTATCTAGAAGTTGCCGATATCTCAACCGGTACTGTGGTCAAGAAGATTGGCCCTCTCAAGGGCGGAGTCCGGCCATTCACTATCAATGGTAGGGAGACCCTGGCTTATACCACGGCCACAGGCTTTCTCGGCTTCCAGGTCAGTGATATCACCACAGGTCGGGTATTGTATACAGTGCCTATTCAGGGGTTTTCCTGGAATCCCGCTACTTCTGCCAGTTGCCCAAGCCACGGTATCTCGCTATCTCCCGACGAAAAAGAGCTGTATGTAATGGACTCGCCGAATAGTTATGTTCACGTCTTTGATGTCTCCGGTGTGCCCAGTTCACCACCCAAACAGGTTGCTGATATCAGATTAACGAGATCGATGACAGGCTATGAGTCTCCCTGTGCTTATGATTGTCGAAAAGACGGATGGCTTCAACACAGCAGGGATGGACGTTTTGTCTACGTCGGCGATTCCGGGGATGTCATCGACACAGCAACGCGTAAAAGTGTGACCGACTTGTTCACCCTGTACAACTCAAGAAAAATGCTTGAAATTGATTGGCAAAACGGTGTACCGATCTTCACCACTTCTAGAAGTGGGTTGGGCTACGTAACCAATGCCTGGATGGCTTCCTTATGACCGACATGACTGGTAAGTCAGGTGTGGTGCTTATCACGGCTCACTGCGAGTCACTCTGGCTGGAGCGATTAAGGAGCCTCTCGCCGACTTTACGTATTGAGCAGTGGTCCACCCGCTCAGCGATCCCGGATGAACTGTGGCAAGAAGTGGAGATTCTTTACACTTCGTTCGCCACCACCTTGCCGTCTCCAGAGCAGGCCCCTCGATTGCGCTGGGTGCAGTTATACTCGGCTGGCCCAGATCCCATCCTCAATCATCCCCTCTTTCAGACACCGGTCATTTTTACTACGGCAAGTGGAGTTCATGCCGTCAATATGGCTGAGTACGTGCTTACTGCGGTGCTCGCCTGGTGCCATCGGTTCCCCCGTGTGCTCCAGTGGCAACAGCGAGGACAATGGCCCACAAACTCGGAACGCTCATCTTTGTTCGTAGGAGAGGAATTAAGGGGGAAAACCATCGGTATTGTAGGCTATGGCAGTATCGGTCGCCAGGTAGCACGGCTAGCCGGGGCCTTTGGGATGCGTGTGCTGGCTATGCAGAGGGGCGGCGACCATCGCGATCGCGGTTTTGTGTTCCCTGGCGTCGGAGACCCTGAGGGGATCCTACCTGAACGCTATTACCCACCTGATCAGTTACACAGCATGCTGATCGAGAGTGATGTTGTGATTATCTCGGTACCCTTGACTCCGAAAACCCGTGGTTTATTCGACGATGCAGCTTTCCAGGCAATGAAATCGACGGCTTTCTTAGTGAACATCGCTCGCGGTGGCGTCTGTAACGAGTCAGCTCTAGTGCGAGCCCTGGAAGAAAGGTGGATTGCTGGAGCTGCCCTCGATGTTTTCCATCAGGAGCCTTTACCTTCCAACCACCCTCTGTGGCATCTTCCTAACGTCTTCCTCAGTCCTCATAGTGCAGGTCTTACGCCACAGTATGACGAGCGGGCAGCGACGATCTTCGAGGAAAACTTGCACCGCTACTTAGCCGGCGAACCCCTCTATAATGTCGTGGACAAGATGCAGGGATATTGAACAAGAGCGCTGGGGATGACGGAATTGCAGCAATTCGATATGATCGCCATTCTCTAGACTAATCCTAAACGCGGCCGCCTCTTCCCCACCAAATTGAAACCTGTTTCTTCACCAGCGCATAACCAGCCCCTGCTATTCTATCTATGTAGTCTTGCTAGATAGATCGCAGGTGTCGCCCACCCTGGAAATCTCCGTCTTGGGGAAGCTTGCCTTGCGGGCTCATAATCCGCTTACAGATACACAAGAACCGGCAATTGCAGCACATGCAGGAGTATCTAACGTGAAAAAGTTTGCCGTCCCTCGTTTTGGACAGCAAGAAAAAGTGAATGCCTACTTCCGGTCCCAATCGTCCTTCTGGAAGGACATCTATACTGGCAGCGGCGTATACGCCGAGATCCACCGGGACCGCCACGCAGCAGCGCTTGACTGGGTCGATGGCCTTGCTCTTGCGCCGGGTTCCAAAGTGCTAGAGATCGGCTGCGGCGCCGGTTTGATGTCAGTCGCACTCGCCAAGCGGGGATTATATATCCACGCCATCGACTCGATTATGGCTATGGTCGATCTGGCGCGTCGGCATGCGGAGGAGTCCGGGGCTACCGACCTGCTCTCCCTGGACACCGGTGACGTCTGCGCCCTGGCCTTCGAGGACGGGTCTTTTGACCTCGTGATCGCGCTCGGCGTCGTACCCTGGCTCGAGTGTCCAGAACTAGCGATACAAGAGATGGCTCGCGTGACGAGACCCGGTGGGCATGTCATCCTCACGGCAGACAACCGCATGCGTTTGAACAATCTTCTCGACCCATGGTTGAATCCGGCGCTCTCGCCGCTCAAGCGGCGAGTGAAGGCAGTGCTCGAATGGGTCGGACTCCGCCAGCAGTCGCTGAAGGATGTAGGAGCGACCTCCCACAGTCGCCGTTTTATCGACAAGGCTCTGGTGCGCGTTGGTCTGGTCAAGGCCAGAGATATGACGCTCGGGTTTGGGCCGTTCTCGCTTTTTCGCCGTACAATCCTCCCCGAACCGCTTGGTACCGCGCTCCACCACCGTCTGCAGCGCCTTGCCGATCTGCACGTGCCCGGGTTACGCTCCACCGGTGCGCACTATCTTGTTTTGGCCAGGAAATCGGCATCCAAATCTCTCGTGCAATCAACGGGCGCCGATGGCCTCGTCTCTAACGCCATAAAATCAGTATAACCAGAAATGGAGGTTTATCGATGAGAGATAATACTAACAGTCGGCTCAGTACACGGGAATATTTGCGGTTGATCGGCGTACCAGAACTGCCGCCGCTGACGAGCCCCTTCGATCCAGGCTACGACCCGGTCACGCTCGAAAGTCACCTCGACCAGAGTGCCCATCTCATGACTTCCCTGAAGATCTCGATGGCATGCTGGCAGATCGCCAATGAGGCTGCGACCCGCCGGAAGATCGCAGCGGCACGGGCCCACAAAGTACCGACGGTCACAGGAGGAGGGCCCTTCGAGGTAGCTGTGGCCCAGGGACAACTCGAGGCGTACCTCGACCTGTGTGCAGACCTGGGTGTCACGTGCATTGAATGCGGAGAAGGCTTTACCGAACTCACTCTCAAGCCGCCAGCGATTGTGCAAATGATCCACGAGCGGGGGCTCAAAGTCCAGTATGAGATGGGCAAGAAGCACGAGGGTCCTTTTACTGAGGACTCGCTCAACGAGGCAATCGCACGGGGGCACAGATGGCTTGATGCGGGAGCTATATACCTCGTCGTCGAGGCCCGTGAGAGCGCCCGTGGAGTGGGAATGTTTGGCAGCGACGGATCGCTCAATGCCGCCTATGCGGATCGGTTCGCTGAGAAATTCGGGCTTGAAGTTGCAATATTCGAAGCTCCCAATAAGCCGAGTCAGTTCGCATTTCTAGAGCATTTCGGACCGGGAGTCCATCTCTGCAACGTGCGTCTCGAGGAGCTACTGCGAGTCGAGATCTTTCGGCGTGGCCTCCATTCGGACGCGTTCGCCTTACCCAACCTGCGGCCCGCTCGCCCGAATCGCATGATGGTGTAGAGAGGAGCTTGTGATGCGAAGAACAGTTGTGATTGACTGCTTCCCTGAGAGCGTGGAAGCTTACCGGAATGGCTATGCAATTGTAGCGGTCGATGTCATCAGAGCGACAACGACCTCAGTGACCGGCGTTGCTCTCGGTCGAAGGTGCTTTCCGTCCCCCACGCTCGAGGCAGCTGTTCCCCTCGCGGCGAAGCTAACCAACCCCCTCCTCGTCGGAGAACTTGGCGGCAGTATGCCATACGGCTTCGATATGAATAACAGCCCGGCCGATCTGGCAATCAGGACCGATATCCATCGCCCGATGCTGCTCCTCTCTACCTCTGGTACCAAAGTGATCTGTGGCGCTGCAGAATCGCAGGCTATCTACGTCGCTTGCCTCAGAAACTACAGTGCCACAGCCGCTTACCTGGCGGCCCACCATCCAACAGTCGCTGTAATCGGTGCGGGGTCCCGAGGCGAGTTCCGTGAAGAGGATCAGCTCTGCTGCGCCTGGATTGCCGAGATACTCGTTGGTGTCGGTTACGAACCACAGGATGCGAGGACTGCCGCCATTATCGAACAGTGGAGTGGCAAACCTGCGGATGTGATCGCTGTTGGCGCAAGCGCCGATTATCTCCGCAACAGCGGACAGGTCAGAGATCTGGAGTTCATCCTGGTACATGTCGATGACCTCGATGAAGTCTACCGCTTCGAGCGGGGTCAGGTCGTGAGGGAGGTCGCGGATCTCGCGCTCATTTAAAGGATGGTATATGACCGCTACTGATGCTGCTAGAAAAATTGTTTTGCCCTCTCTCGAGAATGGGCATTTGAACACCGCAGTTCCCGTGGTCGTGATCGCTCCTGGCTACCACGGACATGCTATCGCACGCAGTCTGGGGCGCCTCGGCGTCTCGGTTTATGGAGTCCATGCCGATTCCCGCTCTCCGGCAGCGCAGTCTCGGTATTGGCGGAAAAACTTTTTCTGGGATATCACGGAGACCCCTCCAGAAGAGGCGGTCAACTGGCTTCTCCATCTCGGCCGGAAGATTGGATCCCGCCCGATTCTTATCCCCACCGATGATAAAAGTTGTGTCTTCGTAGCTGATCATGCAGATGCCCTGGAAGAGGAATTTCTCTTCCCGGATCAGCCCCCCGGGCTGACCCGTTTGCTCTCCAGCAAACAGACGATGTATTACCTCTGCAAAAAGCATGGGATTCCTGCGGCTGAGACCTCATTCCCGCGCTCTCGGGATGATGTCATCGAGTTTATCAGGAATGCGGCCTTCCCCGTGCTGCTCAAGGGCATCGATACTCTGGCTCTCCGCGAGCGAACCGGTGTCAAGATGGTTGTCGTTGAAGATGGGGATACTTTGCTGAAGCTCTATGACGAGATGGAGACACCAGAGGCTCCGAATCTCATGTTGCAGGAGTATCTTCCTGGCGGTTCGCAGACCGTATGCATGTTCGACGGATATTTCGACGACGAGTCGAATTGCCTGTTTGGCCTCACAGCGAAAATGATCCGCCAGTATCCGGCCTACACCGGAGTAACCAGTCTCGGCATATGCGTCGCAAATGACATTATAGCGAGGCAGACGAGAGACTTCATGAAGGCTATTGGCTACCGGGGCCCCCTGGACTTCGGCTACAGGTACGATAACCGTACCGGGCAGTATAAGGCTATTGATGTAAATCCACGTATCGGTAGGACGTTCCGTCTACTTGTCGATACGTGTGGTATGGACGTGGCGCGAGCACTCTATCTAGACTTGACGGGTCAACCTGTCTTGGTAGGAGAGCCACGAGAGGGGCGGAAGTGGGTCGTTGAGAATTTCGACCTGATCTCTTCGCCCAAGTACTGCCGCGATGGCAAGCTAGGTGTTCGGGAGTGGGTACGCTCGTACCGAGGGGTTGAGGAGGCCTTCTGGTATGCCTCGGATGATCTGGCACCGTTTATAATGATGGGATGGCGCTCACTCCAATGGGCATTTGACCGGCTGTTTGCAAAAACCCGGGAAATGTGCTCTAACTGGCTCGGCATCGGGCGTAGCGGTGCTCGGCACACAAAGGTGCTTGCCGAGTACGAAACTCCTCTTAGCGAGGAGGCCTCGCCGATCCTTGCAAACCGGTGGTCCGATGGGAGCAGGAGCTAGCGATGATCTGGGCCGAGGGTGTGAGCCAGATGAGGCCTGGTCATAAATAGTCAGGCCGCTTTGAGAAAAGCCTTGAGCCCGATGCACAAGTCCAAGTCGTTCTCGAACCGATACCATAAAGCAAGTTGGTAGACAAAAACAGCACCCACGCGATCAAGCCTAGGGTAGGAACTTGTCAATGCCTGTCGAAGATGCCTTTGAAGTGCTCGTCGTAATTTTCTATGGCGTAGGACAAAGCGGACATCGGCGGGAACTTTCGCCCAACAGATCTGGTGCTGGTTCAATGTCGGCGACATTGGCCGGGGTCAGGATAGAGACGACGTGCAGTTTCCAGCCATAGACGAGAGCATTGCCAATCGGATTTGGTTCAGTGGGCTTGCGTATCAATGGAGGTATGAGCGATCTTCCCAGTGTGCGGAGCTATAATTGCTCCCGTAGGCACACACGTGGCGAATCCTGCGTTCGATATCACGCCCTATGCTTATATGACTGCTATTATTCCGAGGCAGGCTGATAATTGATACCCACAGAAGTTGTGCAAGCTGGGCTGATCGCGCAGAAAAAGCGCCGGGCAAGGAGGGATTCCAGTTTAAAACATTTTTGAAAGGGAGGATGGAGGAGTGTCCATTCTGGTTGTTGGTTCTGTGGCGCTCGACACGGTCGAGACCCCATTTGCGCGTGTAGAGGAGACCCTTGGCGGCGCTGCGTCCTACTTTGCGACTGCGGCCTCGTTGTATAACCAGGTCAACCTGGTTGCAGTCATTGGGACTGATTTTCCACGCGAGTATCTTGATTTCTGGCGCGGACGCCCTGTAAACCTGGCTGGCCTGCGGATCGAAGAGGGGAGGACCTTCCTCTGGGCCGCGCGCTACCATATGGATATGAATACGCGTGATACGCTGGATACACAATTAGGCGTCTACGCTGGCTTTCACCCGGTGATCCCCGAAGAGTATTACTCCAGCAAACTACTGTTCCTGGCGAATATCCAGCCGGAGTTGCAGATGGAGGTGCTGGAGCAGGTTTCCGGTGTAAGCCTGAGCGTTCTTGATACGATGGAATTATGGATCATGACTGCACGCGCACAGTTGACGGAAGTTATCAAGCGCGTTGATATGCTCTTGATGAGTGAAGAGGAAATACACCAGTATACCAATTGTGCCAGCATCGTGAAGGGTGTGCGCCAACTGCTGGATATGGGATTACAGTACGTGGTGGTCAAGCAGGGAAGCTATGGAGCACTGCTCTTTGGGGCTGATGGCACCTTTTTTAGTGCACCGACGTATCCGCTCGAAGAGGTCATCGATCCCACAGGCGCGGGCGATGCATTCGCAGGTGGTTTGCTTGGCTATCTTTCGACGGTCGAGCCACAGCAAGATGGCTGCTACAGTGTTGACCAGATCAAGCTCGGTGTCGTGCATGGAAACATTATTGGCTCGTTTGTGTGCGAAGACTTCAGCATTGGCCGGCTGCGAACTCTAATAATGGATGACGTTGCAGAACGTTACCAGTGCCTCGTCGCGTGTTCGCATTTCGATCCTGATTGGCGTTTCAGTCAACCTGGACAGGTAAAGACGGTGATAAAATAGTCCGGGCAAACTAATAACGTAAGAAGATATTATTTCGAAGGAAGGAAATAGATTATTTATGACAACTTCAATCAAAGGGGACGTCAAAGACATTTCGTTAGCCGCGCGTGGAAGAGACCGCATCGAGTGGGCAGCCAAGGAAATGCCGGTGCTGCGCTTGATCCAGGAGCGTTTCGAGAAAGATCAACCCTTAAAGGGTGTACGTATGTCGGGCTGCCTGCATATCACTGCCGAGACGGCTAACCTGGCCATCACATTGAAGGCAGGTGGGGCCAACCTGGTGCTGTGTGCCTCAAACCCCCTCTCCACGCAGGATGATGTAGCCGCTGCACTGGTCAGCGAGTATCGTATTCCCACCTACGCGATGAAGGGAGAGGATGAACAAACATATTACCGCCATATCAACGTGGCGCTGGACCATAGGCCCAACATGACGATGGATGATGGCTGCGACCTGGTTTCGACCCTGCATACCAGCCGCACCGAACTGCTGCCTGAGATCATTGGTGGGATGGAAGAGACCACCACGGGCGTGATTCGCCTGCGCAGTATGGAGAAGAAAGGCGTGCTGCGCTTCCCAGTGCTGGCGGTCAATGATTCCGATACCAAACACCTGTTTGATAACCGCTACGGGACGGGTCAGAGTTCGATCGATGCTATTATACGCGCGACCAACATTCTGCTGGCAGGACGTACCGTCGTGGTGCTCGGCTATGGCTGGTGTGGCCGCGGGGTTGCTTCGCGTGCGCGCGGCATGGGTGCGAATGTGATTGTCACCGAGGTAGATCCGACTCGCGCATTGGAAGCGGTGATGGATGGGTATCGTGTGATGCCTGGTATTGAAGCCGCTGCCGTGGGTGACATTTTTATTACGGTGACTGGCGATGTCAGTGTGATTGATCGCCCACACATGGAACGCATGAAAAATGGCGCGCTGATTGCGAACTCGGGGCATTTTAATGATGAGATCAACATTCCGGAACTGGAAAAGCTGGCGATAAAGAAGCGGCGCGTGCGTGATTTTGTAGACGAGTACACGCATGCCGATGGGCGGCAGGTACACCTGTTGGCTGAGGGACGGCTGGTCAATCTCTCAGCGGCGGAGGGGCATCCCGCAAGCGTGATGGATATGAGCTTTGCCAATCAAGCGCTGGGCGCCGAGTACATGCTCGCACACGCCAAAGAGATGCAGCCGCGTGTCTATACGTTGCCTGCCGAGCTCGATAAGGAGATTGCGCGTCTGAAACTACATGCCATGGGCGTGCGTTTTGATACGCTGACTCCTGAACAGGAACAATACCTGAATTCGTGGGAGTCTGGCACCTGAGAGTTCCACCAGAAACTGGGGGCTGAGGATGATTCGCAGCCGGGGCGACGAAAGCGCCGCTGTCCCAGGGCGGGGCAAGGCCCTATAGGCGCGGACTTAAGCCTTGGCGCGTTCATGATCGGTCCCTTTCTCTCTTCTCTGGCCCCAAAGTAGGTAAGCCGATGAAGCCACTGGCGCATCTTCGTTTCTTGATGCACCCGCTTGCGAGGACGACTACAGAGAAACCGTCGTCGGCGTGGCAGCATCTGCCGTAGACGCCTGACTGACCAGTACCCTTGGACCTGTACCCGCAAGGTTTCCAAGCAAACGTCGGTGAGTGGCCAACGGCTTCCTTCATTTGTAGACCAACTCCGCAGGCCCTCGCGCTCGGTAGAACTGTAACACCTCTTGGTCCGACCAGACCTTTTGCGGCAAGGTTGCTTCTACTGATTGTGGCTTGCCATGGGCGGGTCAGATGACTGATTTGGCATGGGCTGAAACGACTATACTTTTACATGCTGCAAGTAGTGAGTATTGAACCAGCTACCCCCATCATTCAGGCTCCCGTTAACGTTGACCATGGTGTTGGGAGAAGACCAGTACCAGACGAACGCGATGAGGCCAGCGCCACCGCGATGATTGACCCAATTAGCCGTGTAATCAATAAAGCTTTGTACCCACGCAAACGAATTACGCACGCCGGAAAAATCCCAAGCTCCTACCTCATCGACGATGATAGCATGGGTAGTCGACAGATTAGCCCAGAGCTTGTCGCAGGCACTCTGTTCACTTGCGTCAAATGTTGCGTGGTTGTTACCATAGCGGTGTGCTCCATAGATGATGTTGCCGTCACCCAATGGGTATGTTTCGATCTTTGATAGGTCCCAAGACCAGCTCACGGTGTTGATGACGATGGGTGATGCCATACCTGCGTCTCGTATGATGCGTATGTACTCCTTTTCCTCGGTTTGCCAGAACACCCAATCGTGACACTTTTGCAAGTAGCCTGGAGGGCTGCAATTAGGCTCATTCATTGGCTCAATCCATACGTAGGGATCATTATTGTATGTGCTCGCGAGATAGCCCAACCATGGGAGATTGGCAGATGCGATACTGTATGAATTGGCAATCTCCACCACAAAGCCACGCTGGCGGGCCCAACTGACCACGTTATGCAGTCTCTCCTTGTGGTAAGAATCGTTATCTTTAGCACTAACAAAGATACGGACAGTGTTAATACCCAGGCTCTTCTGAATGTCGAAGTCGCGCTGAGCATTCTTGTAGTTCGTCGTTCCGTAGCCGCTCTCATCTCCCCCGGCAAAGGTACCATAGACGGTTGTGACGCCCTTGACGATGAAGATATTCCCTTTGGGGTCGTAAATCTTGTTTCCTATCACTGTAAACTGACCGCTTCGGGTTGTGGGAACATACGGCTTGTAGAGCGTAGCCGAGGCTATAATCACTATTGCTACAATCACTATGCCAGGAACAAAGACAAGCAGCCTTTTCGACATCGTTGCTCCTTCAGCAACCAGGCAAAGAACATCAGGATATCGTGAAAGATCTGGGGGAAATTTAGAGCCACACGCAGTCTCGCAAACGGTTCTTTCACGGTTTCTTATTAAGCCCCCGTTCAAAAATCCCCCATCATATAGCCCGTACTTGGAGAGACCCCTCATTACTTTAACATGGCGGTCAACTCCTCAAACTGGGGTTGCCTCCTCGCTTCCAATATTGAACGCATAGCGATGACTTCAGTTGTCAGTGTTGCCTGCTCATTTAGCATCTGTTGTATACCGGCCGCAATTGCCTCTGACGTATTGATCACATAGATGAAGCCGCGAGTGAAAAAACGTCGCATTTCTGGCACATCCGAGGCAGTGGCGGGTTTCGCCATTGCCAAAGCCTCGTAGGCACCGCAGCTCAGATCATTCTCTTCCTTTGTCAGGATAACTAAGCCATGCACATTTTTGAGCAGCGCAGTGTAGTTACCACCTCGCAGAAAACCGGTCAAGGTTACATTTTCTGGCTTTTGTGCAAGCAGGCTGGATGGCGCTCGCTTTGGATCGCCGGTGAGGTAGAACGTGACTTGTGGCAAAAGCCGTGCAGCAGCAAAAACCTCTTCTATCGGCTCGTTGTCGCTAAAGGTGCTGATAACAGCCACCCGTGTCTCTCCTTCAGAACCGATGCAGCCAGTGGGCGGAATAAGGTTCGGTAGCCCGTCTACAAGGAAAAGACCTCTGGCCTTCCAGCGCTGTAATATGTTGAGCGCCGCCTCGTTGGTAACGAGTGTCACGGCCGCTCCTCGTGACAGTAAGCGGAGCAGAGGGCGTGACCAGCGCCAGTGATGATGGTGAAAGGACCCGGTATGACCGTCTATCACGTAACACGCCCGGCGACCGAAAGGTCCATGTTTGCCTCGCAGCCCGCACCAGATAGCCACAACAAGCGGAGCAAAGATCGGAGGGGCCTGGACTAGCACAACCTCCGGTCGCTCTTGTTCCAGGAAATGCCAGGTCTTCCAGCCTTGTACCAGGTAGCGCAGCGGTATCAACCAGAGTCCTTTTAATCTAACCTCATATTGATAGCTGACCTGCCCATTTAGTTCGGCTGCTATAGTTTCGGCCCGCCGCGAGTAGCTAGACCAGACTATGAATACAGATTTAACGTTCATAAGTATATTCCTCCGATCGGGCTCTCCCTTAAATTCTTTAGGAATCAGATTGTTGTGCCAATAGTTTGGGTGGCATTTGATTGCATCTCCTTGCGTAGAAAACGCCAGGTTTTGAAGAGCATAACCAGCGTGCCAATGGCCGCACCAATGGTAAAGGCTAAGCTAGCTCCTAAGCCACCCAGCCAGGAGGTCAGCCAGAAGCCGGTTACACATGTGCTAGTCAGAGCCATTAACAATGCCTGGGCGGCTGCTTTGGGTTGTCCGCGCCCGATCATGAAACCCTCCAGTACAGTGTAGACCGAGAGGATGCACATGCCAACACTTAGCATCAGTAGGGGAAGGTAGGCATTGCTATAGCTGTGTCCAAAGCTCAAGGTGATCAATTTTTGGCCCCACACACTAACGATGAGGAACCCGCACAGTGACACCAGCAGAGCTACTAGTACTCCACCTACAACATAGCGTTTGCTCTTATCCACCCCTAGGGCGGCCACCCGCGGCATCAGTACCATTGTGATAGCCGATGGCACAAAAATGTAGAGCTGTGCCAGTGTTTTGGCTGCGGCGTAGCCGCCTGACTCGTGCGGATTGAAGTTCTGAATCATCAGCAGGTCGATACCAAACCAGATCGCAAAGGCCGCACTGGACATCACCATTGGTATCGCGAAACGGGCCAACTCCAGCAGCACATTCTTCGAAACCAGGCCTGGGCGAAATCGAAGAGTCATCGGCCTGATCAGTTCCAGGGCAAGGGGAGCGAGGTTGGCCAGGCCGTAAATCAACAGGGCTGCCGTGGCCGAACGCACCTTGAACAGGCCGAACACCACAAGCAAGGGGGCTACGAGGGCAACGTTATTCAGAACGTACGTAAGGCTCATTTTCCAGGCGCTGCTCAGCCCGCGCACGATAGCCAGGTAGCAGTAGAAGCCGGCCAGGCCAACGATACAGGAAATCGTTCCGATGCTGAGGGCGTGCAGCAGCCACAGGATCGGAATCGCGATGATCAGCGAGGCGGTCAGCACTATGGCAAAGCCAACCAACCCATTACTAAAATAGCGCTCTCGAGCCTCAACGTCGTTCGAATGGGCCGCCAGGAATCGAGCAATACTGACGGGCCCGTTAGTAGCAGCGATAGAAACGATGCCGGCCAGTGTTATTGCGTAGCGAACGAAACCAAACTCGTCCGGTACCAGGAAATGAGCCAACAAGGTCGAGAACAACAGCCCCAGTACACGCGATATCGTCGAACCCAAACCTACCAACGCTGAATCTTTCACAAAGTGCCAGTCCAGTAGGCGCTTCGGACGAGCGATACCTTGGTCAGGCCGGTCTAGTCCGTTCACTCCAAGCCCGATATAGTTGGGAATCACGCTGTAAGCGGCGAGCGAGTTCGTCTCTCTTCTCAAGAGGCCCTCTGCTGTCGGTTTGCCTACGCCAGTAGCTGCTGAATTACGCATGAGTCTGCTTGCTCGGTGCCATTTACTGCCTATAATTTGATTGTCAACGGCCGGAGCCTCAAACGCTTTGAGTTGCCAGGATGCTACGACAATTGCAAGCAGGGTCCAAAGAATCTGCGTGCCACCGACATACGTGAAATACTCACCCGACACATTCATAATACTGATAGCTACCAGGATAGCCAGTAAGGCAATGGCTACAGTTCGTCCGGCGTCTTCACTCTTGCTTTTGATCTGTCGCCAACAGGCGAAAGCGGCTACTCCGATGAGCAGGAGGTAACTAAAGAAATAGAGCAGGCCTCCCCTGAGTAAGGTAAGGATATACTGCGACTCCTCAGCAGGCCAATTTATGAGCGCTGCCGGATATGGCCCGGCTCCGAAGAGCAGGTTCTGGCCGATGGCTGGCAGGAATATTTCCGTCCAGAGCTTGATCCTGAAGGCAAGAGACTGGGGCACCAATCCCTGGGCTGCCCCTGATCCAAGCTGATCATTGAGGCGGGCTGAGATAAAGGGATAGAAGATAATGGCCGCTATGGCGATGCCGACTAGAATAAAAACAGCCGTTTTGGGTATGCGTCGAATCAGCACAAAGACAACGGCCGCGCCCACGGCGAACCCGATCCAGGCTGCTACCGTACCTGTCAGGACCAAAGCAATGCTGTCGAACACAAAGGTAGCCGCGAGCAGCGGCGGCGAGATTTTCAGATGGTGCTGCGCTGTGTAGCAGGTCAGGGCCAAGATGATAGTGAAAGTCAGGTAAGCTCCCAGACCACTATAATGCTGCAAGGTAGAAGTGATCCGCTGATAAGTAGCAGGAATATCGTAGCCCTGCGCGATAGGGGGATAATATGTCGCAATAAATCTGTTGACGGCAGGGATCAGTTTCTGCAAAATCCCAACGATCGAGACGATGATACTGGTGACGAACATCAGCTTGAGTACGACGATTATCTGTCTTTGTGAAGAGATGGTTGCTGTGACAATACGATAAAGCACATAATATTGGAGCGGACCCAGTAAGGTCTGAAGGGCCGATGTTCCGAAAAGAGGATCTGTGGCGGTGAGACTGAGGTACTCTCCATGATAGTAAAGGGCCAGCAATGGCAAGACGGCTTCGGTCAGCACGAAGAACGCGAAAGCCAGGTCGATAGCCGTCAGGCGACTTTTGCCTAGGCGACCAGGTTTAGCTAGCACAAAAAAGAGAAAAGCAACAATTAGCAATGCCTGCCCTACTCGCAGGAATGGCACTACGGCCCCTCTGGCCAGTCCACCTGTGAGAGGTAATACCACGGTCAAAGCATACACGATGAGTATTGGTCGCGATCTAATCAGCGCGAGTAGGAAAACTACTATGCCCCCAGTCGCCCCTAGAAGAGGATTAAGACTGGACAGGCCACCCAGAACCGCCGCCAGTACCAGCCCGGCTACCACCGCTAACCGAATGTTATCTACACGCCTGGTGAGTGGTTTACCCCACAGCGTGACATTGCTTGCGCTTTCCATGTTAAGCCTTGCTTGCTTTTATATACTTATTTTCAGCTTTAGTTTCGATTGCCAACCTGGTTGAGTACGACACCGCGTATGTTTATATTAGCTCGTGACAGCATTTCAAGTGACAGGTTTAACTTGGTAGCAGTAGTGTGACGGGCATCCACGACCATCAGAACACTGTCGCATTGGTACGCCAGAATCACTGCCTCACTCGCTGTCAAAACTGCCGGGCTGTCAATCACAACGAGAGCCTTCTTGCTCAATTGTTGTAAGAGATCTGTCATCCTGGACGACGATAAAGCTTCGGGCGGTGAGTCGACGGCAGGGCCACTCGTCAAGATCGACAGATTCGGCTCGCTTGTCTTCTGTAAAACTGCAGGGATGGTATCGACTCCTTTTTCGGTTCTGAGAATCGTACTCAAACCAAGCCGATTAGATAGCCCGAAGATATTAAAGATATTGGGGTTACGTAGATTAGCATCGACTAATACTACTTCAAACCCAACCCTGGCTAAGCCCAGAGCAATTTGTGAGGCAATCAATGTCTTCCCATCCCTATCTTCCGGGCTGGTAATGAGCAACGATCCGATGTGATTATCGGTTGAATCCAGGTGAATACTCTCGCTACGGAGCAACACTCCCATTGTCAGAAATGTCTCGGGCAACTGAAACCCATTTCGCGCTTTGTTATTAGCTTTGTAGTTGGCTGTGGAGGCTTGATCCTGCTTCGCCATGACTTTCACGCGTTCGAGTTTGACTGTCACGTCCGAGACACCATGGTCGTTACCCGGCATGGGAGCTTGCTGCGCTATGTTTGTCATGCGCTTGGCCGAGGCGATTTCTTCTGTGATCTCCTGGTGACTATTCAGCCAGGGAGTCCTTTTTGCTCTTGCAGGCAGGTGCCCGACGGTGATAAAAGTAGGAAGGCGAGTTGCCTTGAGGACCTTCGCCGGTGTGCGCAGGACATCATCAGTCTGCTCAATGAAAATGATTACGCCTACAATGGCCATCAAACCAGCTAGCATTCCTATTGCTACTGCCAACGTTTTTTTCGGCCCAACCGGATTTAGAGGGACCTGTGCGTCCTGTAGGAGCGTAACTTGAATAGCAGCCAGGGCATTATAGTTATTGACATCCAGGCTCAATAATTGAAGCAGTATGTTCAGGCTCGTGGAAACAGTATTGATGCGTGCTGCCTGGTCCGCAGAAGGTGGTTGGCTCTCAAGGTTAGCCAGTTCTTGTTCCTGGCTCTTTACCTGTGCTTGAAAAGTGGTTATCTCGTCCTTTAAAAATTTAATGCTATAGCCATAGGTTAAAGTTGCCTCAAACTGTTGCATCGATTGTTTGGCGACCGCTGAAGCTAGCAGGGCAGCCCGCTTGGGATCGCTTTCGCGCACTTGAATAATTACAAACTGACTGTCCAGGTCGTTCTGAACAGTAATCATTGAAGCTAGTTGAGACTCGCTTAGACTCTTGTCGCCCACAGCCTTGAGCGCTGCCGTCAGAACGGCGCTGGACTGTGGAAAAGAGGCGAAGGCTTTTGCCGCTTGTTGAGCGCCTAACAACGAGCTGTAGTCGATGCGGTTGGGTGCACTCACAAAAACTGTCGCTGCGGCCTGATATATCTTTGGCTGAAGGGTCCCTATTACTAGACCGGACGCCCCGCCAATCAAACTAGCCAGGATTAACAGCCAGAGCCACTTTCTGGCCAACCCCAAAATATAACGCGGTTGCACTTTATAGCCTCTTCTTTCAGCTAACTTGTCTAGCTAATTCACATATGAGTTATTGGATACCGGTTTTGTGCCTGTTTTATACTCAGCGAAGTTAGTAACTGCTGATAGCGTTTAGCATAGTGATGGCATAGCAATATCCTTCTTCCAACACATGCTGGTTCGAAAGAACAAAGGCCACACGAGCTAAGAGTACAATCTCTTTGTAGCAAATCGGTTTTTGTCGATGTTAACATGACGGTGAAAAGCGCCCTCCAAAGTACGCATATCTATACCATCAATTTTGCGGTGTGGGTGCCCCTGGTGGACATTGTATTATAGACTCCCGAATTTTCGCAACCCCTAAGACAAGCCTATGACCTCTATTTTGCGCTATGCTCCTTTTCGCTAGGTTATTTCTGTATACTTTCTCCACTGAACAACATTGATTCTACACCATCGTGAATATCTCTTCAGCACATGCCAATGGTATTTTTAATGGTGGATGTGAATTGGCGAAAATACAAAGACGCAAAAGCGGTAGATTGAGACAAAATGATACATGTATCGCTCACAGATTCCAGATTGAGCACCTTCGTTGAGCAGCAAACGGAAGACTCGCTCTATTATAGTCAAGCATGGCTCGACCTGATTACCCAGCTCTATGGATATTCAGTAATTCCAATTACTACCACAAATACGGCTGGACAGATTACTGGTTTCCTCCCGTTGTGCTCCATGCAGAGTCTACTTACGGGACGGCGTTTGGTAGCCCTGCCATTTTCCGACTACTGTCCACTGCTCGCTGTGGATGAGGCCAGTGCCAATGCTCTCATCGATCAAGCAGCTCGTCTCGCCCAACAGCAGAAAGTGCGGTACCTGGAGCTACGCACAGGAGTTAATGAAGTACTCGCCAAACGCTCTGATCTGATAGAAGGAAATTTATATGTGCGTTGGCTTATGCCACTTTCCACTGATCCTGATATCGTCTGGTCAAATTTACGAAAACCCGTACAGCATCAGGTGAAGAAGTCGCAGAAGCTCGGCGTACAGGTTCGCATAGCGCAACATCGCGATGATGTAGCGCAGTATTATCGATTACATCTCCAGACTCGTTGCAGGAAGCATGGTATGCCTGCCCAACCAGAGCGTTACTTTTTCGGGTTATGGGATGCATTTGCTGGAAGCGGTGCGATGCAACTATTGCTGGCTGAGTACCAGGGAGCCATTATCGCCGGTATGGTATTGCTGGCATCTGGCACAACCATAAGATATGCCTATGGTGCTTCTGATGAACAGTATCTCAACCTGGCTCCCAACAACCTGCTCATGTGGACAGCCATCGAATTGGGGTGCACTCTAGGATATCAAACATTAGATATGGGAAGAACCGCGTGTGATAACGAGGGATTGATGGAGTTCAAGCGCAGGTGGGGGACCATCAAGGAACCACTCCCATACTACTACTATCCGCATGTGGCAGGTCTGGCATCCACCTCTGAGAGCAGTTGGAAATATCGTCTACTTACTACCTGTTGGAAGCGACTCCCTCTACCGGTAGCGGGATCATTGGGGGGTTACCTTTATAAGCACTTAGGTTAATTGAGGCCTGGATAAAGTTGGTTCGGCAGCCTTAACTTAAGACCGGCAGGAAAAAACGCTATGGCGAACCCTCCTCCTCTTCTTCGATGCTTTTTTTCATTGAAAAGGCTTGACAAACTTCTTACCTATTCTCTATGGTTGATGTATGAAAAATCAAAGGAAACGTGCATCTTTTTTCTCTTCATTAGCACAAGTAAAACTGCTAAGTTTTTTTGCGCTACTCATGCTTATTGCCATTACTCTGGCCCTCCTTCCTATCATCTTTCTGTCACAACAACACGAAGAAAAGACAGGACAGACTTCTACAGTAGGAGGCAAAACGTACTATATCTCTAAAAATGGCAATAATAGCGATGGTCGTTCTTGGTCAACGGCCTGGAATGAATTGGATCAGATAAAATGGACGAATATCCAACCTGGAGATATGATCCTCCTGGATGGTGGTTCTAGCAATATGGTATACACCGAGACGTTAAATATAGGTAAAAGCGGCACACAAGCTGCGCCCATTACCATCCGACGGACGACAGAGCCAGGCAGAAATGGTAAAGTAGTTATCTTTGGTGGCAGATCGATTCCACTGCCGTATTGCGGCCAGCCAACCTATCTAAATCAAACAGTCGGCATTACACAATTTGGTATTGACTTTGGTGCAAATTCATGGGTTATTATTGATGGCATGAGTTGGGATGGTGTGAGTATATACGGCCATAATGGGGCTGGCGTAGATTTTAGTCATACTTCGAGCAATAATACGGTGCGTAATGTTGAAGTTTATGATAATGGACATGCCTACCAACAAAGGAACGGAACCTGGCAACCTGATAATCACGGAGATGGAGTAAATCTATCTGGATCAAATCTTACCTTTGAGCAGATGGATATTCATGATAATGGTGATGATGCCTTCGAGGGAGGAGGTATAAGTAATGTTACCATTCGTCACTCTTGGCTGTATGAAACTCGTGAAGACCCAACAGAGCAAGGTCTTCCGTTTAACCAGTGTGTACACCAGGACGGTATACAAATCTGGGGAGGTGGTGTGCAGTCAGGTGTTTTAATTGAAGATTCAATTTTTGGTCCGGGTCTTAAGGAGGGCACAATCATGGGGCAAGCATCTCTTCCTAATGGCGCAGGGGCTGTAGTGAATAATGTTACTATCAGAAATACCTTATTTCTTAATAAAGTAATCAATGTTATGGGGTACCCATCCCTCAAAGAGCATAATTGGACACTTGACCATGTTACGGTTTTTAGCCCAGGCAATGCAATTGCGCTATGGATTGAGGGGTCAGGACATAGCGTAACTAATTCTATCTTTTATGGAGGGCAAATCCTCTTGCCCGATGGGTTAGCTGCTTCATCGGGAAATTGCCAATGGAATACCAGTCATAATACGACAGCGCTAGTAGGGCAAACCTTGGACCCAAGGCTTGTCACTGATGTATCAACTTTCAACGTTACTACACCACTTGCTCAAATTGCCAATGCCCATTTTGCGCTCCAGGCAAATTCGCCTTGCGCTGGCAAAGGGTCATCTATTACTTCTGTTGCTCAACTTATATAACCCTAAAAGCTATACAATTACTGCAGACTTGTGTCTTGGCTGCTGC
>WNFT01001846.1_pt1 | contig 26012 bp, 26 predicted proteins | sample 5400191 | NCBI WGS metagenome assembly WNFT01 (sample SAMN13153359, study PRJNA577476) | soil metagenome | isolation source: 80 cm saprolite under Madrone tree | place: USA:California | collected 2016-06-14 | reverse complement strand
CGACGCAGTCCTTGCAGTGCTGAATTGGGCTCGTCAAACGGGCATGTCCTGTGGGAGTCGTTTGGAGGCCAACAAGTTTAGCCGACCCAGGAAGAAAGATGCACTCCCGAAGATGGGGATTCGGCGGCTCCCCGTCATTTGGCGGGAGCGTCGAAGAACTCGCCCAGCTTCTCGCGGAGGGCGAGGCGGGCGCGGTGCAAGCGGCTCTTGACGGCCGGGACGGTCAGGTTGAGCGCGTCGGCGATGTCCTCGTTGGAGAGGCCGTCCACGTCCTTGAGCAGGAACACCGTCCGGTAGTCGTCGGGCAGCTCCGCCACCGCCTTGTTGATGGCCTCGCCCAGCTCGCCCGACATCATCCGGTCGTCCGCGCGCTGCGACCAATCGCTGCTGCTGGTGGGCTCGAGGTAGCCCTCGGCGGAGAACCTGGGGCCCGAGAGCTCGAGCGGCTGGTCGGAGAGCGTGTCGGGGGCACGCCGCTTGCGGCGCAGGCGCATCAGCGCGCTGTTGGCGGCGATGCGGTAGAGCCAGCTGGAGAACTGCGCTTCACCGCGGAACAGCGGCAGTTTCTGGTAGGCGTTGAGGAACGCCTCTTGAAGCACTTCCTGCGCGTCGGCTTCCGAGCCCGTCATGCGCAGGGCGAGCCGGTAGAGCTGTCGCTGGTGCCGTTCGACGAGCTGCGCGAAGGCGGCGCCGTCGCCCTTCTGCGCGAAGGCGGCGCCGTCGCCCTTCTGGGCGCGCTCCACCAGCTCGCGATCGCCGGGTTGTCCGTCGGCACGCGGCTCTTCCGGCGGCATCTGTTGTGGTTGCATTTGCGGCGTATCGGCCAAGGGCGGGGGACCCTAAAGCACGGGGGATCGGGGGTCAAGTGGCGGGCAGGATCTTCCCGGGGTTGAGCAGATCGTCCGGATCGAAAGCCCGTTTCAGGCGCCGCTGCAGCTCGATCACTTCCCGGGACTGCTCCCGGGCGAGGAACTCCCGCTTCGCCAGGCCGACTCCGTGCTCGCCCGTAATGGTTCCCCCGAGATCGATGGCCGCTTGCAGGACCTCCTCCACCGCCGAGTGGCTCCGGGCGCGCTCCTCCTGGGATCCGAAGAGGAGGTTCACGTGCAGGTTGCCGTCGCCGGCGTGCCCGTAGCACGCGGTGGGCAGCCCGTGCCGGGCGCCGATCTCGCGCACGCGCCGGATGAGCTCGACGAGCTTCCCCCGGGGCACCGCCACGTCCTCGCTGATCTTGTGCGGGCGGACATCTCGCCGGACCGGGCCAGCTCGTCCAGCACGCCTTCGCCATGGCCGTCGTGCTCGACGATCAGCGCGCCGCCGACGCCTTCGGGGAACTTGAAGGGAGCGCGCGGGCTGACGGCGCGCATGGTGGGACCGTCCAGGAGCTCACAGGCGCGGGGCAGGAGCCCCTGGGCGAAGATCTTCTGCACGGCGAGGGCGGCTTTGTCCTCGTCGGGGAAGAAGGCCAGGAGGGTCGCCACCGCGCGCGGGAGCGGGATCAGCTTCAGCGTGGCCTCGACGATCACCGCCAGGGTGCCCTCGCTGCCGACCAGCAGTTGGGTGAGATCGTATCCGGCCACGCCCTTCCAGCTCCGGTGGCCGGTGCGGATCAGCTCGCCGGTGGGGAGCACTGCCCGCAAGCCGAGCACGTAGTCGCGGGTGACGCCGTACTTGAGCGCCCTTGGCCCCCCGGCGTTGTGGGCCAGGTTTCCCCCGATCGAGCACATCGCCTGCGAATTGGGATCCGGCGGATAGAAGAGGCCCTCGGACTCCACCGCCGCCTGCAGCTTCTCGAGGATGACGCCGGGCTGCACGACGCAGACCATGTCCTCGCGCGACACCTCGAGGATGCGGTCGAGCTTCTCCAGCGAAAGCACGATGCCCCCGCGCTCCGCCAGCGCGCCCCCGCTCTTTCCCGAGCCGGCGCCGCGCGGCACCACCGGGATCTTCCGCTGGCGGGAGTACGCCAGCAGCTTCTGGACGTCCGCGGCGTCCCTGGCCTGCACCGCCGCCTGCGGCGGGTATTCGCCGCAGCCGCTCTCGTCGCGGGAGTACGGCTCGATGGGCGCGACCTGGAGGCCCAAGCCCGCCAGGTCCTGGGCGAGCGGGTTCACCCGAACACCTCGACCGCGCTGCCCGACATCGCGAACGGAGCGTCGGTACAGAGGAATTTGACCACTCGCGCGACGTCCTGCGGGCGCAGGGTGGGCTTGAACGGCGTCTGCTTGAGCATCTCGGTGTCCACGGCCCCGGGAAGGACCGCGGCGCAGAAGACGCCGCGCTCCCGCCCCTCTTCCGCCAGCGACTTGATCAGGCCGGTCAGCCCCCACTTGCTGGCGTTGTAGGCCGCCGCATGGGGCGTCCCCAGCGTCCCGCTGATCGATCCCACCGCGACGATGCGGGTGGCGCCGGTCCGGAACGCCTCGCGCGCGCAGAGGAACGCGCCGCGCAGGTTCACGCCCAGGACCCGGTCCCACTGTGCGGCGGTGAACTCCTCGATGGGACCCCGCTCGAGGACGCCGGCGTTGATCACCACGCAGTCGGTGCGCCCGGCCTGCCCGAACAACGCGGCCACCTGCGACTCGTCGGAGACGTCGCAGCGCGACGAGAACGCCGCCCCGCGGATCTCGGGCGCCGAACGGGACGCGCACACCGCCACCTGGATCCCCTCGGCAACCAGCGTCTCGGCGATGGCCCTGCCGATGCCCCGAGAGGCGCCTGTGACCAGCGCCTTCATCCGCCTTCCGCGCGCCGCGCCAGCGAGCGGCGAAGCTCGGGGTCCTTCTCGAACGCGCCTGCCCAGGCCTCGACGGTGATGCGGCTCTGGCGGCGCTTCGGACCTCGCACCTGCATGCAGCCGTGCTCGGCGACGATCACCACGCCGGCGCCGAGCGGGCTGAGCGCGGCCATCACGGAGTCGCAGAGGCGATGGACCAGCTGCTCCTGGAGGATCAGCCGGTGGGCCAGCGCGTCGGTGGCCTCGGCGATCTTGCCGAAGCCCACCAGCCACTGGTCGGCGGCGTAGCCCACCGCGGCGCTTCCCTTGTAGGGGAGCAGGTGGTGCGGGCACATGGCGTGGAAATCGATCTGCGAGGCGATCACCAGCTCGCCGCGGCGCGGCGCCGGCACCAGCGAGCTCTTCAAGATGGCGACCGGATCCTGCGCATATCCGTTCAGCAGGTCCTCGATGAACGCCTTGGCGACGCGCTCGGGCGTCTCGCGAGTCTCCGCGTCCAGCTCGGCGCCGGAGGCGACCAGGAGATCCTCGATGGCCTTGGCCAGGGCCTTGCGGTCGGGCGGCTGCGCTTTGCGGTCGGGCAATGCCATCACCACTTCCCGGCCGGGCCCCGGTAGACCACGCAGCTGGTCGGGACTTCCCAGAGGCGCACTTCGGCCAGTCCGCGCAGCTTGCCCTCCAGGCGCTGCCAGATCCACACCGCGATGTTCTCGGCCGTGGGGTTCTCGATGAAGTCGTTGAGATTCGTATGGTCGACCTTCTCGAGCACGTGGTCCTTCACCGCCTTTTCGATCTCGACGAAGTCGATCAGCATCCCCGAGTACGGATCGGGGTCGCCGCGCACCGCGACCTGGAAGCGGTAGTTGTGGCCATGCAGGTTGAAGCATTTGCCGCTGTACCGGGGCAGCCGGTGGGCGGCGGCGAAGGTGAACTCAGCCTCGATCTGATGCATGGCGCGCTCCTCTCCAGGCACATCTCATAACCCGCAAAGCGGCGGGACAGCATGAGCGTTTTGGGCGGTGCAAGGAACTCTTTGCCTCCGAGGGCATCCAATCCGGTGGTTTCAGAAGGAGGCATCCTTGTCGACTGCTCGCCTGCATGCCGTACCCGGACCCACCGCCCTCGTCGAGCTGTATGCCGAAGCGCCGTTGCCCACGCGCCACGGTTTTCTGCGCGCGATCGTGTTTCGCGAGAAGGGCACGGACAAGGAGCACGTCGTCGCGGTGAAGGGGGACCTGCGCGGGGCGGAGGGCGTCCCGGTCCGCGTCCACAGCGAATGCCTGACCGGGGAGATCCTCGGATCGCTCAAGTGCGATTGCCGCGAGCAGCTCGAGCATGCCCTCGACCTGATCGGCCGGTCCGAGCGGGGAGCGGTGGTCTACCTGCGCCAGGAAGGCCGCGGTATCGGGCTGGGCAACAAGATCCGCGCCTACGCCCTGCAGGCGCGCGGAGCGGATACCTATGAAGCGAACCGCGCGCTCGGCTTCGGAGACGATCTGCGCCGGTTCGACATCGCCGCGCAGATGCTGCAGCAGCTGGGGGTGAAGTCCATCGACCTGGTGACCAACAACCCGCGCAAGATCCAGGAGCTCGAGGCTTCCGGCATCCAGGTCCGGCGGCGGATTCCCTCCATCTCGGAGAGCAATCCGCACAACATCGGGTACCTGCGCACGAAGCGCGAGCGCAAGGGACATCTGCTGGAGCATCTGGATCAGAAGACTTCCGCTTGACGCGCTGCCTGCGCGAGTCGCACGGCCCGCCGCAATCCCGCATACGGCAACAGCGCCAGCGCTTCGTCCGGGGTGCACCAGCGGTGCTCGTCGTGCTCGTCGGAAAGGCGCGGCTCGCCGGAGACGGTGACGGCGAACGCCGCCTCCTGCGCGAACAGCGGCGGGACGCGGCCGGCCAGCGTGAAGGAGTGCAGGTAACCGAGGTCCCGGATGGCGTCGAGGCGCGGGGAGAACCCGGTCTCCTCGTGGATCTCGCGGGCGGCGGTCTGCAGCGGGCTCTCTCCGCCCTCGATCCGGCCGGTGAGGATCTGCCAGAAGCCGCCCCGCTCCAGCGTCCGCTTGAGCAGCAGTACGCGGCCGTCCTCCCGCTGCAGGGTGACGCTGATCGTCCGCAGCTCGGGGGGGACCTCGAACACTTCGCTCTCCCAGACCTCGCCGGCCTTCAGCGAGAGCACGTCCTCGACCTCGTGCAACGGCGGCGCGTCCCCCAGGACCGTCTGCAACGAAGCCACCGCCGCGTCGCTGATGCCGCAAGGGACGATGGCGGCGAAGTCGGCCAGATCGGTGCGCACGTTGAAGGCGAAGCCGTGCGAGGTGATCCAGCGCGAGATGTGCACGCCGATGGCGCCCAGCTTCCCTTGCGCGGTCCACACTCCGGTGCGGCCGGCGACGCGCTCCGCCTTCACCCCGTACTCCGCCGCCGCGCGGATCATCACTTCCTCGACGGAGGCGACGTACTTGCGCACGTCCTTGCGGTCCGGCTTCAGGTCGAGGATCGGATAGCCGACGATCTGGCCGGGCCCGTGGTAGGTGACGTCGCCGCCCCGGTCGGTGTCGAAGACGGCAAACCCGCGCTCCTCCAGCTCCTGGCGCGGCCGGAGGATGTTGTGCGCCTTGGCGGCGCGGCCGAGCGTGATCACCCGCGGGTGCTCCAATAACAAGAGGGTGTCCGGGACGAGCCCCTGCGCGCGGGCCTCGACCAGCGCCTTCTGCATGGCGAGGCCGTCTTCGTACTCGACGCGGCCCAGCCGGCGGACGTGCAGCGTTCGGCTCACGGCCGGAGTGTACTCAGTGCGGGCTGCCGGCGCGCGGAGCGGGGGGAGAAGCGAGGAGCTCGTCGCGCTGCTCCCGCAGCGACCAGGGCGCGTTGGCGTAGACGTCGTCGAAGAGCGATTCCCGCGGCGGATCGGGCTTCTTTTCCGCCTCGGAGATGGCGCGGTTCACGTCCTCGAGCACCTGGGCCCGCAGCTCGTCCTCCTCGCGGGCGCTCCACAGTCCCCAGCCCTGCAGGCGCGAGCGCATCAAGTCCAGCGGGTCGCGCTTCTTCCACTGCTCGACCTCGCGCTCGTCGCGATAGCGGGTGGGGTCGTCCGACGAGCTGTGCGCCCCGATGCGGTAGGTCTCGCACTCGACCAGCGTGGGTCCGCCGCCGTTGCGGGCGCGGTCGACGGCTTCCTTCACCGCCAGATAGACGGCCACGGCGTCGTTGCCGTCGACCTTCACGCCGGGAAAGCCGTAGGCGGAGGCCTTCACGGCGATCGATTCGCTGGCGGTCTGCTTGGAGCTGGGGACGCTGATGGCCCAGTGGTTGTTCTGGCAGACGAAGACCACCGGCGCCTTGAACACGCCCGCGAAGTTCATCGCCACGTGGAAGTCGCCCTCGCTGGTGGCGCCGTCGCCCATGTACGCGGCGATCACGGTCCGGTCGCCCTTGATCCGCGCCGCCATGGCGGCGCCGACCGCCTGGGGGAGCTGGGTGCCGATGCAGCTCGACCAGCTCACCTGGTTGACGCTCTTCGACGCCATGTGCGAGGGCATCTGCCGGCCCTTGGTCTCGTCGCCCGCGTTGCCGAAGATCTGGCAGAGGTAGGGCACCAGGGGAAAACCGCGCAGGAGCATGGCCCCGCCCTCGCGCAGCGCGGGGAAGATCCAGTCGCTCGCTTCCAGGGCGATGGCGGAAGCCAGGGTGGCGGCTTCCTGCCCGGTGCAAGCGCCGTAGAATCCGACGCGGCCCTGTCGCTGGAGCGTCATCATGCGCTCGTCGAGCGCGCGCAGCCGCACCATCTCCTTGTAGAGCCGCAGCAGCGTCTCGCGCGGCATGGGAGGCGAGTCGAGCTTCTTGACGGGCCGCATGGGACGGCAGTTCTAGAGGAAGGGCGGGCTGGCCGCAACGTCAGCCGTGCCGCGACAGGACGCGCTTCAGCTCGGAGAGCGCGGAGAAGGCGGCGCGCTTGGTGGAGTCGAGGAGGATGGAGCGGCCCGGCGGATGCGGCGAGAGCCCGAGCTTCCGCAACCTCGCGTTGGCCCGGTAGATCAGCTCGCGGCGCTCCGAGCTGTCGCTGCGGAAGGTGATGCTGAAGGAGATGGACACCTCGGGGCCGTTCTTGACCCAGTGCGGCACCGCGACCGGGAAGTGGAGTCCCTGCCCCGGCTCGAGCGGGACCACCCAGGCGGTGGTCTGGAACACTTCGCGCCAGGGCAGGTTCCGATGCACGAAGGCCGCGTAGAACTTCTCCAGCTCCGCCTCCGGCAGCACGAAGCGGTCCTCGCGGTCCCACATGCTCACGCTCTTGGTGCCGCGGATCTGGAGGAGGAAGTTGTGCTCCGGGTCCAGGTGGAAGGGCGTCACCGCGCCGGGAGAGGAGAGGAAGATGAACCCCTCGCGGCGGCGCATGGGCGGAAGGACCGCCCCGGCCTGCGCCGCGACTTCATCGAGGCAGCGATCGAGCAGCGCGCCGTATTCCGGATCCTGCTCCACGCGCTTCAGCACCATCCAGGAGCCGCACTCCGCGATCCGCCGCACCGTCTCTTCCGGGGAGAGGCCGTTGCGGGGAGTCTCCTGCGGCCGGACGCCGACCGGGAGCGCGCCGGCGTTGTACTCGACGAATTCCTCGGGCAGACGCCGGGCCAGTTCCATCAGCCGCGGCAGCGAGAAGGAGGGATGCCCGGCCAGGCCGTGCCGCAGGTGGAAGGGCTTGCGATCGAAGTAGGCCGCGGCGACCTCGCGGTCGAGCTCGACCAGGGATCCGTTCATCAGGCCCTCGCCAGCCGCCGGAGGAAATGGAGCAGCGGGACCAGCGCTACCGTGAGCGCGCCGAGGCGGCTGCCGGTGGCGAAGAAGACCGTCTGCATTTCCCGCCGGTCGGGCCAGAGATGGTTGATCATGAAGCGGTTGGGGGCGGCGCAGGAGTCCATCCAGCGCAGCGCGGGAAGCTGGTGCGCGCGCTCGACGTTGTCGAGCTCGAGCAGCACGCCCGGGGAGAAGCGTCCGAAGCTCTCGTCGAAGGTGATCTTGAAGGCGAAGCCCCCTTCGCCCCCGAACAGGTTCATCTTCAGCGCCACCGGCTGGCCGTCGAGCCGCAGCGCGAGCATCTGCAGCTTGCCGGCGCGCGCGGCGCCGGAGGCCATCTCCTCCATGAACGCGCGGTCGCGGAGCGAGTCGACGCCTTCCCGGCCCTTCCATCCGCGCGCTTCCAGATCGAGGAGCTCCGCCACCCAGGGACGCGGGTCCGCGCCATCCGGCAGCTCCTCGGTGGTGAGCCGGCCCAGCTCGGAGAGCCGGGCCCGCTGCCTGCGGAACTCCTTGCGGCGCTTGCCGGCCAGCGCGCGGCTGAGGAAGTCCTCCGCGGTCGGCGCCCGTTGCAGGACGGCGCGGGTATAGGCCTGCGAGACCAGCACCGGCCATCCGCGCTCGTTCAGCTCGTCGAGGAGGTGGATGCGGACGCAGCCGTCTCCGGGCACGTCCTCGAGGCGGACCACCCGGGTCCGCGAAGCGAGCGCGTCGAGCCAGCAGCGGATCGCCTGTCGCTCGAAGCCACGGCGCAGGAGGGGGGCGGTGAGATAGCAGTAGGGGTGACGCCACAGCCCGGCGCGCCCTCGCCGGTATTCCGTGGGGAACAGTCCGCAGAGCAGCTCGCCGCGAAAGACCGCGATGACCTCGATCTGGCCCGCCGGCGCGAACGCGCGCAGCGCGGGCAGGAGCATCCACGGTTCGTAGAACGGGTTCGGCTCGGCGGCGACGCGGGCCAGCTCCTGCCAGGCCTCGTGGAGCGGCTCCAGCAGGCTCCAGTCGGCGATGGCGCGAGCGGAGAACGCTCCTGCAGCGCGCGCGGCGCGCACCTGTCCGGGCGCCGAGGCGTCGGTGAGGAAGAGCGCCTCGTCGGAAAATGCCGGCGACTCGGACGGCGGCTTCGCGACGGATCGGACGGCAGGCTCGGGCATTGCGAGGCTCCGCCAGGCGATCTAGGGACGAAGCGCTTGCTCGCCAACAAGTGCTCGCGATTGAACACCACCGGCGAGCACGGCCCGGTACATCTCGCCGTGCGCGCAGGCGAGCGCGTCGAGCGAGTACTCGCGCGCGATGAGCCTTCGGCCGCGGGCGCCCATCTTGCGGCCGGAATCAGGGTCGGAGAGAACCTCGAGCAGCGCTCGCGCCAGCGGCTCCGCCTGGCAGGGCGGGACCAACAGCCCTGTCTCGCCGGGGATGACGAGCTCCGGTGTACCGCCCACGGCCGTGGCGACGACCGGGAGGCCTGCCGCCATCGCTTCCATCACGGCGTTGGGCAGCCCCTCCGCGAGCGAGGGCAGGCAAGCCGCGTCGGACCGCGCCAGCAAGGCGGGAACGTCGTAGCGCGTGCCGAGCAGATCGACGGCGCCGGCGAGCCCCGATTCGCGGATGCGCTGCTCGAGGAACGGACGCTCGGGTCCGTCGCCGACCAGCGCGAAGCGCGCGTCGGGCCTGCGGGCGTGGACCTGGCGGATGGCCTCCAGCAGCGTGCGGTGTCCTTTGACCGGCCAGAGGTTGGCGACCACCGCGATCAGCGGCCGGCCCGGCCGCGGTGGGTTTTCGAGTCGCTGCCGGGCAGCGGCGTCGAACCGGGGGAGATCGAGGCCGTTGCGGACGACGAAGGTCCGATCCGGGTTGCTCCCCTCCTCCTCGATGCAGAGGCGGCGGACCGCGGCCGCGTTGGCGCAGACCGCGTCGGCGTTGCGCGACATCCACTTCTCGACACGGCGGTGCCAGGGGCCGAAGCCATCGCGCAGGTGGCCGAGGTCCACGCGGTTGACGACGATGGGCACCGAGGCCGCGCGCGCGGCCAGGAATCCGACGAGATTGCTGACGAATTCGTTCGCGTGCACCAGCCGCACCCCGCGGGAGCGGATGAAGCGGGCGATCCGCGCGACCTGGATCAGCGTGTTGGGCTTGCGGAGCGAGCCGCGCAAGTCGAATGCCTCCGGCCGCCGAAGTCCCAGCGAGAGGAATTCATCGAGGTTGCCGCCGGAAAGCTCGAGGCACGCGACCAGCGGCGAGAATCCGGGAGGATGCGCCCGCAGGCGCTCGATGAACTGCCGCTCGGCCCCGCCCACCCAGAACCGCGAGACGAGTTGCAGCACGGTCACGGACATGGGGCCATGCTGTGCACCGCGGCGCGCGCCGGGAAGCCGCTCTTTGCTACATTGCGCGCATGCGCACTTTCGCCGAGTTCTGGCCGTTCTATCTGCGCGAGCATTCCCGGCCGTTGACGCGGACACTGCACCTGGTCGGGACGTCGCTGTCGCTGTTGCTGCTGGCCTCAGCCGCGGCGATGCGCAGCGGCCGCTTCCTGATCCTGGCGCTGGTGTGCGGCTACGCCTTCGCCTGGGTGGGCCACTTCTTCGTCGAGCACAACCGTCCCGCGACCTTCAAGTACCCGCTCTGGAGCTTCGCGGCGGACTGGAAGATGTGGGCGCTGGCCCTCACCGGCCGCCTCACTCCGGAGCTGCAGCGCGCCGGCGTAAAGTAGGGTTTTGGGGACACCATACGGAACCTTCGTCGGAGATCTGGGGACACCTACGCGACTCCGACTAAAGTTCCGTATGGTGTCCCCAGAACTCAGTCGTCCATGAGGAGGAGCTCGGGCGCCTCCAGGGCGTGGATGACTTCGTACAGGAAGGCGGCGCCGATGTGGCCGTCGATCACCCGGTGGTCGAAGGAGCAGGAGAGGTTCATCCGCTCGGCGATCTCCACGCCGATGCTCCCGTCGGGGCGGCGCACGGGCTTCGCATACTCCTTGATCTTGTGCACGCCGAGGATCCCCACCTCCGGGTGCTTGACCACGGGCGTGGCCATCAGGCCGCCGTCCCTGCCGAGGGAGGTGACCGTGAACGTCGAGCCCTGCAGATCCTGGAGCTGCAGCTTCTGCTCGCGCGCGGCCTTCGCCAGCCGGTCGATCTCGGCGCTGATCTCGCGGAGCTTCTTGTGGCGCACGCCCTTGACCACGAAGACGGTGAGGCCCTGCTCGGTGGCCGCGCCGAATCCCAGGTTCACGTCCTTCTTCACCACCAGCGCCTGCTTCTCCTCGTCCATGACGGAGTTCAGCTCCGGGTACCTGGCGAAGCCCTGGACGAGCGCCTTGGCGATGAACGGCAGATAGCTCAGCTTCGCTTCTCCGCGGCGCGCCAGCTCGGCGTTGACCCGCTCGCGCAGCGACGTCAGCGGTCCGGTGTCGCACTCCTCCACGAAGGTGAACGGCACCACGTAGGTGTGGCTCTGCACCATGCTGCGGGCGATGCTCTTGCGCAGCCCGCGCAGCGGCCGGACTTCGTCCTCGGCCAGGGGCGCCGGACGCGGTGGGGCGGCCGGCGGGGCGCGCAGCTCCGGACGACGGGGCTTGTTCTCCGCGTGCGCCAGCACGTCCGCCTTCATCACCCTGCCCTGCGGTCCCGAGCCCTGCAGCGCGCCGAGGTCGACCCCCATCTCCCGCGCCATCCGCCGCGTCACAGGGGTGGCGAGGACCTTGCGGCCATTGCCGTTGCCAGAGTGTGCGCTGGTCTGCGTTCCGTGGGCCGACGCACCGGCCTGCGGCTGCGGGACGTTGGCCGTCTGCAGCGGCGCGGGTTGGCCCGCGCGCTCGGGAGAGATGCCCGGCGCCGCCTGCGCGGGAGCGCCGGTGCTCGGCGCCGCTTGCGACGCGCCGGCGCCGTCGACCTCCAGGACCACCAGGGTGGAGTGCACCTTGGCGATGTCCCCCTCGTTGCCCACGGTCCGCACCACCTTGCCGCGGCGCGGGCTGGGGATGGTCACCGTCGCCTTGTCGGTCATCACCTCGACCAGCGGCTGGTCCTCGACGATCTGATCGCCCGCTTGCACCAGCCACTTGACGATCTCGCCTTCGACCACGCCTTCACCGATGTCGGGCAGCTTGAACTCGAACTGGGCCATGTCAGGCCTCGTAGGCTTTCAGCTCGCGCAGCGTCTTGAGGATCCGGGGCGCGAGCGGAAGGTAGTCATTCTCCAGCGTGTACGGGAACGGTGTGTCCCAACCGGTGATGCGCGCAATGGGCGCCTCCAGCGAGGTGAAGCAGCGCTCCTGCACCAGCGCGCTGATCTCCGCCGCGAAGCCGCAGGTGCGCGGGGCTTCCTGGACGATGGCGCAGCGCCCGGTCTTGCGCACGCTGCGGGTGACGCTCTCGACGTCCAGCGGCCAGAGCGTGCGCGGATCGATGAGCTCCGCGTCCAGCTCCGGCGCCTGCTCCACCGCCTGCTGCGCCTCGTGCAGCATCGCGCCCCAGGCGATCACCGTCATGCCCCGCCCCTCGCGGACGACCTTCGCCTCGCCGATGGGGACGGTGTACTCGCCTTCCGGGACCTCGCCCTTCGCCGCCCGGTAGACGCGCTTCGGCTCCATGAAGATCACCGGATCGTCCTGCCGGATCGCCGAGATGAGCAGGCCCTTCGCGTCGACCGGATTGGAAGGGCAGATGACTTGGAGGCCCGGCGTATGGATGAAGAGCGCCTCCGGCGATTGCGAGTGGTAGTGGCCGCCCTTGATCCCGCCGCCCACCGGCGTGCGAATCACCACCGGCGCGCCGTACTGACCGCCGCTGCGGTAGCGCAGCTTGGCCAGCTCGTTCACGATCTGGTCGAAGGCGGGAAAGATGAAATCCGAGAATTGGATCTCCGGGACCGGTCGCAGCCCGTACATCGCCATCCCGATGGCCGCGCCGATGATCCCTGCCTCGGCCAAGGGTGTATCGATGACGCGGTCGGCCCCGAACTCCTCGATCAGCCCCACCGTGGCGCGGAACACGCCGCCGAACTTGCCCACGTCCTCGCCCATCACCACCACGCGGGGATCGCGGCGCATCTCGATCCGCAGCGCGTCGTTGACGGCCTGAATGATGTTCCAGGCTGGCATCGGCTATCCGCCGTTCTCGACCCACCGCTGGATGAAGTACTCGCCCGCCTTGTAGCTGGACCGCACCAGGGGTCCCGCCGCCACGAACTTGAAGCCGAGCGCGAGGCCCTCCCGTTCCAGCGAGGCAAACACCTCGGGCCGGACGAACTCCTCCACCGGGAGGTGCTTCTCGGACGGCCGCAGGTACTGGCCCAGGGTGAGGATGTCGCAGCCGACCGCGCGCAGATCCCGCATCGCCTGCACCACTTCCGGGCGCGTCTCGCCGAGGCCCAGCATGATGCTGCTCTTCGTGCGCATCCCGCCGCGCTTGTAGAAGTCGAGCACCTCGAGCGACTGCCGGTACGTGGCGCGGCGATCGCGGACGCGCGGGGTCAGCCGCTCCACGACTTCCAGATTATGCGCCGCCACCGCGGGCTGGGCGTCGGTGATCATCTGCAGCGCGTCCCGCGAGCCCTGGAAGTCCGGCGTCAGCACCTCGACCAGCGTCTTCGGCGCGGCCCGGCGCAGCTCCACGATGGCCTGGGCAAAGTGCGAGGCGCCGCCGTCGTCCAGCTCGTCGCGGTTGACGGACGTGACCACCAGGTAGTCGAGGCCCAGCCTGCCCACCGCCTCGGCAAGGTGGCGCGGTTCCAGGGGATCGAGCGGCGCCGGAATGCCGCTGTTCACGTCGCAGAAGCGGCAGCCGCGCGTGCAGACGTCGCCCATCAACATGACGGTGGCGGTGCCGCCGCCCCAGCACTCGCCGATGTTGGGACAGCTCGCTTCTTCGCAGACGGTATGGAGGTTCAGCTCACGGAGCGTCCGCTTGACGTGCTCGTACCGGCCGCCACCCGGCATCCGGACCTTGAGCCACTCCGGCTTGGGCTCGCGCGCCCTGCGGGGCGCTCCCCCAAGCTGCACCAGCGATTCCGCCATGAGGGCGGCGGTATAACCGAAACCGCCTTCCAGTGCGAGGACCGGCGCGAGCCCTCAGGAGCAGGGATGGAGCACGGCGCCCAGCACCGCCCGGGCGACGCGCTGCGCAATCGCCGGGACGTCGACTTCCGGCGCGACGCGCTCGGCGAGCCTGTTGGTCAGGCGCATCCGCGACATGGAACAAGTCGTGCCGGCCGCCGCGCCGCCCGTGGCCAGATGGCCGCCGATCGACAGCGCAAGTGCCAGGAATCCGGCAGCAAATCCCCGGCGCCACGACATTGACTCGCTCATCTGAGCCTCCCCGCGCACCCGAAAGAACACCTGGGCGGGCACATCCTTCCCGCCGGGTCCGCTTCGGCGCGCGGACCCCCGCGACGCCGGCCGGACACCGGGCGCAACCCTGCGCCCTGGTAGTAGTGATCCTGGAACGCGTCGGGTTTCCCGACCACGGAATGATCGCGCTCAGGCGTAGTATCCCTAAGCCGCCTTCGGCGGCCGGGGGCTAGATGTGCAGCGGTTTCCCGCGCACGCCCAAAGCGGCTTCGGTCAGCGCTTCCGAGAGCGTCGGATGCGGCCGCATCACGTGCAGCATCTCCTCGCTGGTGGTCTCCAGCCTGAGGAGCGAGCAGGCATCCGAGATCAGCTCGGTCGCGCGAGGTCCGACGATGTGGACGCCGAGCACCTCGTCGTATTTCTCCTCGGCCACCACCTTCACCATGCCTTCGGGAAGGTTGAGGATGCGGGCCTTGCCGTTGGCGGAGAACGGGAACGTCCCGATCTTCACTTTGTACCCGCGCTCCTTCGCCTGCTTCTCGGTCAGGCCGATCGAGGCGACCTCCGGCTCGGAGTAGGTCGCGCCGGGGACCAGGTCGTAGTTCACCGGGTGCGGCCTCTTGCCGGCCAGCCGGTCGGCGACGAACTCGCCCTCGACGAATGCTAGATGAGCCAGCTGCGGATGCGGGCGGCCGGGGAGCGCCACCACGTCGCCGATGGCCGAAACCCAGCTCTCGCCGGTGAGCAGCGTGGCCGGATCGATCAGGACGAAGCCGCGCTCCACCTTGATGTTGGGAAACTTCTGCAGGCCCGCGTCCTCGCTCACCGGCCGCCGGCCCACCGCGCAGAGGAAGAGATCGGCCTCCAGCACTTCGGTTCCCTTGGAGGTGGTGACGGTCGCCACCACGACGTCGCCCTTGACATCCACCTTCTCCAGCTTGGCGTTGGTGAGCGCCTTGATCTTGCGCTTGCGGAACGCCTTCTCGAACTCGGCGGAGATGTCCTCGTCCTCCAGGGGCAAGAGGCGCGGCAGCAGCTCGACGATGGTGACCTCGCTGCCGAAGCGGCGGTACGCGCTGGCGAACTCCGCCCCGACCGCTCCGGCGCCCAGCACGATCAGGCGCTTCGGCACCACGACGTTCTCCAGCAGCTCGTCGCTGGTCACCAGCCGCGGCCCGATGGTCATCCCCGGAAGGAGGCGCGGCGCGGACCCCGTCGCGATCACGACGTGCTTGGCCTCGACGATCTGCTCCTTGCCGTCGGGACCGGTCACCGAGACCTTGCCGGGAGCCGCGAGGCGCCCGTGACCCTGGATGCGCTCCACCTTGTTCTTGCGGAAGAGGAACTCGATCCCCTTGCTGGACTTGTTGGCGACGTCCTCCTTGAACTTGCGGACGCCTTCCATGTCCAGCTCGACGCCGCTGGCCTTCACTCCGACCACCGCGCCGTGTTGCGCTTCGTCGTACACGTCGGCGCTGTGGAGCACGGCCTTGGTCGGGATGCAGCCGCGCAGGGTGCAGGTCCCGCCCACCCGCGGGTCCTTCTCGATCACCACGGTCTTCAGGCCGTTCTGGCCCGCGCGGATGGCGCAGACGTAGCCGCCAGGGCCGCTGCCGATGATCGCCAGATCGTAGTTCGCCACGAAGCGTCTCCCTCGTACCCGAAGAGGCGCGGTTGGTAGCGCCCGGAACCTGCCCTGTCAACCGCTGCGCGCGGGGAGGCCGGCGGCTTCACGGACCACGGCCGCGATGCCGCCCCAGTCCCAATCGGCGCGGCCTTGCGCGCACCTCGTGGCCCGCGGCGACGAGATTCGCCGCCATCGGCCGCCCCATCCGACCCATTCCGCAGAACGCGACGCGCATCACTGCCTCCCGAACAGCGCCTTGAGGCGCCCGCCGATGCCGCGCCCCAACACCGTCCGGTACACGCGCAGGCCCATGTTCCAGGCCTTCTTCGAGTACGGGTAGTACCAGAACGCCGGAAAGCCGAACCTCTCCAGATTCACGTGCCGGATCTCGGAGAAGTCGCGCAGCGCGTGCTTGCCGTGGACCCGGCCCAGGCCGGACGACTTCACTCCGCCCCAGGGCGTCTCGGGCGCGGCATGCGTGTACAGCGTGTCGTTGTGCATCACCGTGCCGGCGAGGAGCTCGTTCGCCAGCCGGTCCGCCTTCGCGCGGTCCTTGCTGAAGACGTAGGCGGACAATCCGTAGGGCGAGTCGTTCGCCAGCCGGACCGCTTCCTCCTCCGTCCGGAAGGTCATGATCGGCAGCATCGGCCCGAACGTCTCTTCCCGCACGATGGCCATGTCGTGGGTGGTGCCGGTGAGCACGGTGGGCCGGATGAACCGGGCGCCTTCCGGCGTGACCTGGATCTCGCCGCCCACCAGCACCTTGGCGCCCTGCTGCCGCGCGTCTTCCAGGTGCCGCCGCACGATGTCCACCTGCGCCTGCGTGGTCATCGCCCCGACGTCCACGTCGTGCTGATTGGGCTCGCCCTGCCGGAGCTCCTTCGCCAGCGCCACCACCTTGTCGGTGAACGGCTTGGCCACGCTCTCGTGGACGTAGACCCGCTCCACCGAGGCGCAGGTCTGACCCGAGTTGGCGAACGCGCCCCAGGCGATCTTCTTCGCGGCCAGGTCCAGGTCGGCGTCCGCCAGGACGATGGCCGGATCCTTCCCGCCCAGCTCCAGGACGCAGGGGATCATCTGCTCCGCCGACAATAGATTTACCTTCTTGCCGGTGGGCACCGACCCGGTGAAGACCACCATGTTCACGCCGGACCGGATCAGCTCCGCGCCGACGTCGCCCTTGCCCTGCACCACGCCGAAGAGGCCGCGCGGCAGGCCCGCTTCCTCGAGGAGCGCGCGGGTCTTCTCCATCACGATGGGCGTGAACTCGCTGGGCTTCACCACCACCGCGTTGCCCGCCATCAAGGCCGCGACCGCGTCGCCCACCGGAATGGAGAACGGGTAGTTCCAGGGCGAGATGATCCCGATCACGCCCCGCGGGTAGAAGCGCAAGTACGACTTCTTGTGCGGGAAGAGGTGGAGCGGGATCTTCTCGTCCCGCAGCGCCTTGCCCGCGTGGGTGGCGTACCAGTGCGCGGCGTCGGCGACCGGCAGCACTTCCATGAAGAGCGACTCGTTGCGGGTCTTCCCGTTCTCCCGGGTGATGTGGTCGGAGAACTGTTCGGCGCGCGCGAGGAGCAGCTCCTTGAATCGGAGGATCACCGCCCGGCGCTCGGCGAAGGGCTTGCGCGCCCAGCCCGGCTGCGCCGCCCGCGCCTGCTGGACGACGTCGCGGACCTCGGCGGGGGTTGCGACCCGCACCTCGCCGAGCAGTCTTCCGGTCCCCGGTTCGTAGACGGCGAGCGTGCCCTCGGGGGTGACGGTGCCCTGCGCGGGCCGATGACGGATCGCGATCGCCTCTGCCATGTGACGTCCTCCCGGAGCGTGGGGCGTACGCCCGCTGCCGCGCGGTGTCAATCGATCTGGGCGGTCCCGAAATTCGGATTTGACTTGAACTGGTTAGACCGCGATCCTAGGCGCCGAGCGATGTCAGGGATCCAAGACATGCTGCGGCTGGGCAACCGGCCCTTCGACACGCCTGCCGAGCTTTCACCTGTCGAGAGGGACTGTGCCGCGGCGCAGCCGCCCACGGTGCTGGTGGTCGACGACGATCGCGCCGTGCGCGAAGTGCTCTCGGCCGTGCTTCGGGAGGAAGGGTACGGCGTCCGGCAGGCGGACAGCGCGGACGCGGCCCTGCAGATGATGCGGGGAGACGACCTGCCGCTCGTGCTCTGCGACATGAAGATGCCGGAGCACGACGGTTTCTGGCTGCTCGACCAGGTCCTGCAGCGCCATCCGTACGCCGCCGTAGTGATGCTCACCGGATACGGCGATACCGAGAGCGCCGTGGATTGCCTCAAGCGGGGCGCCGCGGACTATCTGCTGAAGCCGCCCCGGGTGACGGAGCTGGTGCGCGCCGTCGAGCGCGCCTGGAGCCGCAGCAAGCTCGGCTCGGCCCGCGCCCGCTATCACCAGGGACTGGCGCGGCGTGTGCGCGAGCGGACGGCGGAGCTGAGCGCCGCGATGGAGCGGGTGGCGGAGTCCTACTCGAACACGCTGGCGGCGCTGGTGCACGCGCTCGACGCGCGCGAGCACGAGACCAGCGACCACTCCCAGCGGGTGGTCCGCTACACCGTGGCCATCGCCCAGCGCATGGGCGTCGCGGACGATCGGATCGAGGACATCGCCCGCGGAGCGCTCCTGCACGACATCGGCAAGATCGGCGTGCCGGACAGCATCCTGCTCAAGCCGGGGCCGCTCACCAAGGCGGAGTGGGCGGAGATGCGGCGGCACCCCGAGGTCGGATACGGGATCCTCGAGGCCATCCCCTTCCTCCGCCCTGCCGCCGAGATCGTCCTCGCCCACCAGGAGCGCTGGGACGGCGCGGGATACCCCAATCGCCTGCGCGGCGAGGCGATTCCGCTGGGCGCGCGCATCTTCGCCATCGCCGACACGCTGGACGCGATGACCAGCGACCGGCCGTATCGCAGGGCGGCGACGTTCGCCCAGGCGCGCCAGGAGATCTCACGCTGCGGCGGCACCCAGTTCGATCCGTGCTGCGTGCAAGCATTCCGGGAGATCCCGAACGAAGAGCTCGAGGCCCTCCGCCAGGAACACGCGGCCTAGAATGCATCTCACGACCCACGTGGCGATGTTCGCGCTCGAGCGTAGCCCCGATCCGGCCTTCGGCCGGCGGTGCTAGACCATGCGCCTCTCCCTCACCGAACGCGCTTCGCAGGCGGTGCTCGCCCGCGCCCGCGAGGCGGAGGTCGAGGGCTGGCTGCTGCGGATCGCGGTGGTTGCCGGCGGGTGCAACGGGCTCACCTACGATCTGTACTTCGTCGAGGACGCAGGCCCGGAGGATACCGTCGTGGAGGGAGGTCCCCTGCGGATCGCGGTCGATCGCGCCAGCGCCGCCCTGCTGGACGGCACCGTCATCGACCTTCCCCGCGGTCCGGGTTTTCGCTTCGACAATCCGCGCGCCAGGAAGACCTGCTCCTGCGGCGCGAGCTTCGAGACCTGACGTGCCGAAGATCCTGCGCACCGGCGCGATGCTGCTGGTCGGCACCTACCACACGATCCTGGCGCTGTTCGGGTGGGACGGCGGCCCGGGCATCCTGCGCAAGAACCCGAATTACGTGCCGGGGAGCGACGAGCCGCTGCCCGACGGCACTCCGCTCGACAAGCACGACTGAGGCCGCTCAGGCCGCGGCAGGCTTGGTGCCCATCCGCACCGGCTGCGGCTCGGCCACGCTGCCGGTCCGGGCCAGCGCGGCGTTCCGGGCGAACTCGAGCGATTCCCGCACCAGCTCCTCGGGAGCGCGCTCCACCACCTCCGGATGGGACTTGTCCGCCAGGTGGGTGTGCGTCTTCATCGAGCAGAACTTCGGGCCGCACATGGCGCAGAACTCCGCCGTCTTGAACGCCTCGTGCGGGAGCGTCTCGTCGTGCTTCGCCTTCGCCGCCTCGGGGTCGAGCGAAAGCGCGAACTGCTGGTTCCAGTCGAACGCGTAACGAGCGCGCGACAGGGCGTCGTCACGGTCGCGCGCTCCCGGCCGGCGCCGCGCCACGTCGGCCGCGTGCGCGGCAATCTTGTAGGCGATGATCCCCTGGCGGACGTCGTCGGCGTTGGGGAGCGTCAGGTGCTCCGCCGGCGTGACGTAGCAGAGCATGGAAGCGCCGTGCCATCCGGCCAGGGCGGCGCCGATGGCGCTGGTGATGTGGTCGTATCCCGGAGCCACGTCGGTGGTGAGCGGACCGAGCACGTAGAAGGGCGCCTCGAAGCACGCCTCCTGCTCGATCTTCATGTTCATCTCGATCTGGTCCATCGGCACGTGGCCGGGGCCCTCGATCATCACCTGGACGTCGTGCTCCCACGCCTTCTTCGTCAGATAGCCCAGGACCCGCAGCTCGGCGAACTGCGCCTGGTCGGAGGCATCGGCCAGGCAGCCGGGGCGCAGCGAGTCGCCCAGCGAGAAGGTGACGTCGTAGCGGGCGAAGATCTCGCAGAGCTGGTCGAAGTGCGTGAACCAGGGGTTCTCGCGGCCGGTGGCCAGCATCCACTGCGCCATCAGCGCGCCGCCGCGGCTGACGATGCCGGTGATGCGGTGCTGCGCCAGCGGGAGGAAGTCGCGGAGGATGCCGGCGTGGATGGTCATGTAGTCCACCCCCTGCTTCGCCTGCTCCTCGACGATGTCGAGCAGATCCTGCGGCGTCAGGCTCTCGATCCGCTTCACGCGCTCGATGGCCTCGTAGGTGGGCACGGTCCCCAGCGGGACGGTGCTCGCGCGGAGCAGCTCGTCGCGGATGTGCGGGATGTCGCCGCCGGTGGAGAGATCCATCACCGTGTCGGCGCCGTACTTCAGGCAGTACTCGAGCTTGTGCAGCTCGCTCTTCGCGTCCCCGTCGATCTGGCTGTTGCCGATGTTCGCGTTGATCTTGCACTTCGCCGCGATGCCGATGCACATCGGCTCCAGCTCGGGATGGTTGACGTTGGCGGGGATGATCATCCGCCCCCGCGCCACCTCGGCGCGGATCAGCTCCGCCGGAAGCCCCTCGCGGCGCGCGACGTGCTGCATCTCTTCGGTGACCACGCCGGCCCGCGCGAAGCGCATCTGCGTGACGTTCGGGAGCCCGCGCCGGCGCTCGATCCATTGTGCGCGCATGATGTCCTCCTCCGGGGGCCCAGGACACTAATGTCCGCCCGAAGGAGCGTCAACCGATCCCGGGCCTCAGCGCGCTCCGGCTCCGGTCGCGGTCCCGGGAGCGCTCTTCAGCTCGTTGACGAGCCGGCGGGCGCCGTAGACGTGGTCCAGCGCCTCGATCAGGGCGGAGCTGTGGACGGCGACGGCCCGGTTCACCGTCTCGTCGAAGCCGTATTCGCCGCCCAGCGACTGGATGTTCCCGTCGAAGATGAGGCCGACGATCTGCCGGTCCTGGTCGAAGACCGGAGAGCCGGAGTTGCCGCCGATGATGTCGTTCGTGGTGCAGAGGTTGAACGGCGTCTCGAGCTGGATCCGGTGGTTCTCGTTGGCGCGCAGCCAGCTGTCGGGGAGCTTGAACGGGTCGCGCCCGGTGGCCCGGTCGAAGGCGCCCGCCATGGTGGTGAACGGCGCCACGTGGCGGCCCTTCTCCTCGTATCCCTTCACCGCGCCGTAGGAGAGGCGCAGCGTGAAGGTTGCGTCGGGGTAGTTGCTCTTCCCTTCCAGCTCGAACTTCGCCGCGGCGACCCGCTCGGCGCCGCTGATCTCCAAGGTCTCGATCTCGTCGTCGTGCCAGGTGCGCAGCGCGCGCGCCTCGGGCTCGACCAGGCGGGCCAGCTGGATCATCGGGTCGCTCGAGGCCTGCACCGCCTCCCGCCCCGCCTGCCAGAGCTGCTCGCGCTCCTTCACCTCGTAGAGCTTCGTCTTCGCCAGCTCCTGGGCCAGCTCCTGCGGGCTCTTCTTCCCCAGGACCTTCTTCACCAGCGGGTGGTCCGCGCCCAGCTCCTCGCGCAGCTTGGTCAGCGCATAGGAGAGCCGGAAGACCTCGAACTCCGGGTAGAGGGGCGCCTTGGAGAAGAGCCTCTGCTTCAGCTGCGGGAGCCGGGCGTCGGTGTACTCCTTCAGGCGCTGCTCGTTGGGCTTCTGCAACTCCTCGGTCCCCCGGACCAGGTCGCGCGCGATCCGGTAGAGCGGCGAATTGAGCCCCGCCGCCTGCTCCACGTACTGGTACTCCTTGTGCCGCGGCTGGAACTCCGCGATGGCCTTCGCCACGTCGTCCCAGGCGCTGCCGTACTTCTGCTTGAGCGAGGAGCGCGCGTTGACCTTCGCCCGCAGGGCGCGCTCGCGCTGCTGCTTCTGGTTCCACAGCGACGGCGTGACCAGCGCCTCGAAGCGGCCCCTGAGCGCCTTGTAGCTGTTCTCCACGCTGCGGAGCTGGTTCTCGCCGATGCGGTAATGCTCGGGCGAGGTCTCGGTGAACATGGTGAGAGCGCCCCGGTACTGGGCCAGATCGAAGATGCGTTCGGGCAGCGCGACGTCGCGCTGGTACTGCAGCTGCGCCATCGTCAGCTCGCGGTCGGTCCCGCCCGGGTGGCCGGAGACGAAGGTGAGCTGGCCCTCCTTGGCCCCGTTCGGGGAGAACTTGAAGTAATGGTCGGTGCGGGCCGGCTTGCCGTCCTCGTACGCGCGGATGAAGTAGACGTCCAGGTCGTAGCGGGGGAAGTTGAAGTTGTCGGGATCGCCGCCGAAGAAGGCGATGGCGACCTCGGGCGCGAACACCAGGCGCACGTCCTGGAACCGCTTGTACCGGTACAAGCTGTATTGGCCGCCGTGGTACAGCTCGACCACGTCGCAGCGCAGCTTCTCGTCGCCGGCCGAGCATTCCTTCTCCAGCGACGCCATCGCCGCCTTGCGCTTGGCGTTGTACTCCTTGCCCGGCTTGAGCCCCTGGGTCGCGCCCTGCACTCGGGGGGTGACGTCGCTGATCTGGACCAACTGGTTGAGCTCGATCTCCGGGCAGCGCACCTCGTTCTCGGGCGCGGCCGCGGAGAAGCCCTGGGCCACGAAGTCCTTCTCCTGGGTCGAGAGCTGCTCGATGCAGGAGTGGGCGCAGTGGTGGTTGGTCATCACCAGCCCGTCGGGCGAGACGAAGCTGCCCGAGCAGCCGCCCGCGAGCCGCACCGAAGAGAGCTGGGTCTCCCGCAGCCACTGCGCGTCGGGCGCGAAGCCGTACTTCTGCCGGACCTTGGCCGAGGGGAAGTTGTCGAGGGTCCACATGCCTTCGTCGGCGCGGGCTGCGAACGCGAGGGTGACGGCCGCAAGGAGGACGAGGTGCTTCATCGAAGTGATCTCCGAAAGGGGCGGGCACCGCTGTGTGCCCTGCCGACGAGCGGACGTCAAGGGAGTTACGGAGCGGCCACCGCGGCGAGGATGGTCCTCAGCCGGGAGATCTCCACCGTCAGCTCGGGATCGTTCAGCCAGTCGCCCGGGAAATGGCGCTGGGAACGGATGTAGGCGTCGAGCTGCTGATCGCGTCCGTAGAGGGCGGAGGCGACCTTCACCGTGTCCCCCAGCTCGCCGCGCGCGACCTCCGGCGTTCCCAGGTTGAACTGCGCGGCTTCCAGGTGACGCCCCGCGCGCGCGAGCTGCGCCCGGTCGTGCAGGCGCAAGCTCTCCCGCCTGGAGACCACCGAGAGCGAGTCGAGGAAACGGGCGAGGTTCTCGACCGCCTGCCGGATCTCGAGAGTGGGCGGCGGCTGGACCTTGGCCAGCCGGTACAGCGTCGCCCGGGTCTCGAGAAAGATACGCTTGTCGCTGGTGCGCAGCTGCGGCAGCGCGCGGGTGCGCGAGAACGCGTGCACGTCTTTCAGCGCGTCCTGCAACACCGTCACGATGCGGTCCTCCGACGCGGCCCCGACGCGTCTGGCGTGGCCGCGAAAAAGGAACGCCAGATTGGTGGTCGCCTGCCGCACCAGGAGGCTGCCGGAGAGCTCGCTGACGTAGCCGGGGACGACGGTCTCGCGCTCGACCTCCATCACCAGCGTGCAGACCTGGAAGATGAGCTCGCCGAGCGCCGCGCGGACCCGTCCGCGGAACTCGAGGAGGTCCTGGATCAGCATCCAGGGATCGCTCATCACGGTGGGATTGCGCAGGCGGTCGCCCAGGCGGGTGACGTCGCCGCGCATTCCCGAGCACACCGCGGCCACCAGGCTCGCGATCTCCTCCTCGGGGGTGCGCGGCTCGTCCTCGACCACCGGCGCGTCGGTCGAGGGGCCGAAGGCCGCGTCGAGATCGTCCTCCTCGTCGGCCTCCGCCGCCGAGGGGAACTGCGCGCTCGCGCCGGCGATGACTTCGTTGACGTACTCGACCGTGCTCCCCACCACCGGGGCCAGATCCTCCCAGAGCGCAAGCGTATGACCGCCCTGCTCTTCGTCGGCCGCGAAGCGCACCAGGTCGTTGAGCTCGGCCAGCTTGGCGATGGCCTCGGCGGCGGCGAGCAGCAGGACGGAGACGCGCTGGCGCAGCGGCTCGTCGAACCGCTGGACCACTTCGGCCAGCCGCCGCTCGACGCCGAGGGCCGCCGGGTCGTCCGAGGCCTGGGCCACCTCCGGCTCGATTCGCATCCCTGCTCCTGGCTAGCACGCCGCCGTAAATCGGCCATATTTCGGTTGGGCCTGAGAGGGCTGTGACGGCGGACACGAGGGAGCACTTCCGGCTACCCCTGGAGCTCAGCGGCCGCTGAAGTCGAGATCGCCCCGCCAGCGCACCGCCACCGGCTTGCCGTCGCGCCGGGCGGGCGCGTAAGTGCAGCCCGCGATGAAGCGCTGGATGGCCTGGAGCGCTCCGGCGGATCCCTTGCCGGTGACCTTCACCTCGGTCACCTTGCCGTCGGCGGTCACCAGATACGTGGCGCGGACGACGCCGCTCACCGTCTCGCCGGCGGGAATCTCCGGTCCGGCGCTCTTGCAGGACTTGCGCACCGGGTCGGTCTGGTTCTCGCCGGTCTCGATCCGCAGCGGCTTCTTCGCGGCCGGGGCCGGAGTTTCCGGCGCGGCGTGGGCGCACGCGATCACGAGGCCGGCGAGAAGGACGAACCTCATGGGAGCCTCTTGAACTCAAACTCGTCCCGGACCTGGCGCGCGAGCGGCTTTCCCGCCCGCAGTGCCGGTTTGTACTTGCACGACTTCACGAACGTCCGCACGGCCTCGAGCACCGGCTTGCTGGTGGTCCCTGAGACCGTCACCTGACCGACCCGACCATCCGTACCGACTTCGTAGATTGCGCTGACCGTGGCGTCGACGGAGTCCTTGGCCGCGAGCCGCGGACCTTCTCCGTCGCACGACTGCAGCGTCGGTTCGGCCACGGGCACGCATTCACGGCGGAAGCGGGCGATCGTCTCGCTCGTCCGTGTCACGTAGTCCTTGCTCACGCCGTCGGGCATGACCTCGAGCGCCCGATCCTCGGTGACGGAGGCTTCCTCGCAACGTCCCGAATGGGTCAGCAGCCCTGCGAGATGGAGCAGCAGGTCGGGCCGGCCGGGTTCGAACTGCACGGCTCGGAGGGCAAGCGCGATCCCGTCGTCGACCGCACCCGCCTTCGCTTTCTCTCGGGCGAGCTCCGCCAGCACCTCCGGGTCTTCCGGCGCGATCCGTGCAGCTTGCTCCAGCGCTGCCAGGTCTCCGCCCGCGCGGCTCGATCGCAAGAGCCATGCTCGCGCGTCATCGGGGTGCGCCGTGGTCGCCGTGACCGGATCCCCCTGACCGGACAACTTGAGTGCCAGGGGATGAACCGGATCCGCTTGGAGGGCCGCTGCCAGCTCGGCTTGGTATGCAGGATCGCTCTGCCCATGCCACGACCTGCGGATCTGCGCCCGTTGCGCATGGATCTCGGCGGCGGTCAGCTCGCGGACGACGATGGGGCCTGAATATCGAGGCACCTTGGTGGTGGTCAGCGACTTGTATCTTCCCTCCTTGGCGTACGCGGCGATAACGCTGTCGAGCCTCCCCACCGGGAGCGAGGGGAACGCCTGCTCGAACGCCTTCAACGAGGATTCACCGCGCGACACCAGGTCCAGGTAGCGATTGAAGCCGGCCGCATCGTTGTTGATCAGCCAATGCACCAGCGCCCAGGCCTGTGACTCGAATGCGTAGAGATCCTCATCTGATGCCCGCAGGTACGAGCTGTCCATCCGCAGCACCTTCTCGTAGCCAGTGATCGAGGAGCCCCAGCGGAGATAATCCATCCTCCTCGTGCTGGCCTCGCCGACGCGCAGCCGGTCCCCGCCATACTCGCCGCGCACCGTTTCCAGGTAGCACGCGATTCCTTCCGCGACCCAACGCGGTTGCCTGGCCATGAAGTGGACCGAAAGGCGATGGGCGAGCTCGTGATTCAGCACGACGTCCATTCCGTCGGAAGAATCGGTGGTCGCGACGATGTGCCCGCCAAACGCGTCCGTCTCGACCAGGCCGGCAATGGCGGGTTGCGACAGCTCAGCCAGGTCTCGGGCACGAGCGAAATGAATGACGCGCATCCGCCCGGCGGGCGTCGTCTGGCCGCCCCACATCACCATCAGCATCACAGCGCGGGCGCGCTCGAGCCGATTGACGATCGCCTGGGCCGTCGCCGCCGAAG
>WNFT01000834.1_pt1 | contig 26016 bp, 23 predicted proteins | sample 5400191 | NCBI WGS metagenome assembly WNFT01 (sample SAMN13153359, study PRJNA577476) | soil metagenome | isolation source: 80 cm saprolite under Madrone tree | place: USA:California | collected 2016-06-14 | reverse complement strand
CGATCGAGACAGACCCTTCGCTGCGCTCAGGGTGACAGGGTGTAACTGTTCAAACTGTCAAGGACTTTTCGTAACTACTCAGGTCGTCTAAAATGAGGGAAGGACAGGATGACCAAGCAAGGTAGCCTCCAGGGCGGCAAGCAAAGGCACGCCCTGCTTACGCAAGGTGGACAAGTAGCCACGAATGCGCGCAAAGGCCTGTGCGCCAGTGAAGGCTCGGAAGCAGCCAGAGACCTTTTGCTGGACTTTGACCATGCGCAGATCCCTTTCCGCTTGGTTGTTATCAAAATCCACACGCAGGTCTTCCAGGAAGCACAGGACGGCCTTCTGGTGTTTGCGCAGCCGATCGAGCAGATTGCGGGCGGCGCTTTGTTTGACTCGTCCGCGGTGGCCAGGCGGTGCCTGAGCACGAGGATGGGCCCGATCCCCTTCGGTGAGCAGTTCCAGCAAGCGTGTTTCCCAATCGGCCACTTCCAGCGGATCAAGCCAGAGCTTTCCTTGCTCGCGTGCCTCGAGAGTGGCTGCTTTCATGTCCAACAGCAAGGCTTTCAGCTTGGCTGCCCACCACAGGCGTTGCTGTTCTGCAAGATAGGTCAGTTCCCGCAGGAGATGGACATTGCAGGTGGCATGCTCACACGCATACCGAAAGTACGAGCCAAAACCATCGTGGATGCTGATGCCTGTGAAGCCCGGCAAAATCCCGATGGCATCCAACGCCTCGTGCCCTCGACTGGCATGCACCTGATAATGGGTGAGCCTGGCGGTCGCGGTCACATGCATCCAGTGGCGTTTGCCGCAGACGTACAAACCCGTCTCGTCTTGATGGAGCACCTCGGCTTGCCTGAGGGCTTGCTTGATCTGCTGCTCCACTTCCCCCAGGTTCTGAAGGCCTCGTGCGATCACTTCTTGCAGGCTGCCCTCACTCAGCGCGACGCCCACCAGGTCTTCCATCACTTCACAGACACGAGCAAACGGCAGCAATTGCTGCTGCGACAAATAGACGGCTCGCGCCCCAATGCTGGCCCCATACTGCACCGGCGCACGCACGTCGGCGGGAAAGGGAGCCGTGGTGCGAAGCTTGCAGTGCGGACAGCACTTGGACTGGGCCTGATGTTCTCGCACCAGCACGCGCGGCGGGGGCAGATCGACGACCTGGCGCCGTTCGACCGCGACCGGAGCCAGGTGCCTCAGGTCTTGCTGGCAGTGCTCACAGCGCTCCACCGCATGCACGATCACCTCATCGGGCGTCTGGGAGAACGAGAGCGTCGCGCCGGGGTGGCCTTCTTGCCCGCCTGGCTTCTTCCCGCTCTTCTTGCGCAGGCTCTTGGGCTGGCGCGCAAAGCGATCCGAGGAGGGGGGCAAGTGGCTATTGTGGCTGTCTTTCGCCAGACGCGCTTGCAACTCCTGCACCTGTTTGGTGAGGGTGCTGATCTGTTCTTGCTGCAAGAGAATGGTTTGGCCTTGCGCGTCCACTTGCTCTTGCAGCAACCTATTCTTGTGTCGCAGTTGGATCAGTTCTTCTTCTGCTGTCATACCCTTACTCTAACTGACTTTTGGCGGGTTGACAAGTCTCTAGGAGACCTGAGTAGTTACGCGGATTCAACGTGAGTCTGGCCGTTTGACCAACGTGAGTCTGGCCATTTCAATTGTTTTGCAAGACGTTTTTCTTCTATGCAAAATCAAGCTGATACGCTAAAATGGTGTAAAACACAAGAGAAAGGCAGCAAGGAACAGCTATGGCAGACGATCAGGAGCTTGTGAAACAACTTCAACGGCGTTTAGGCAACTGGGCCCCTGATGACGAAGACAAGCATGGGATGTTTGGAGGCAAGCAATGTAAGTATAACGGACAGGGACAAGTAGTCGAGTTGGCTCTCGGTGGACTAAATCTCGTGCAAGTTCCCTCAGAAGTCTGGCAATTTCCTGCTCTGCAATATCTTGACCTAAACGGCAACCAGTTAAGGACGCTCCCTGCGGAAATAGGCCGACTCTCTACTCTGCAAATGCTCTTCTTACACCGCAACCAGTTGAGTACGCTTCCTGCAGAAGTCGGGAATCTCTCGTCGCTGGAAGTGCTTTGGCTGCACGACAACCAGTTGAGCACTCTCCCTGGGGAAATAGGCCGACTCTCTGCTCTGCAACATCTTAACCTAAACAACAACCAGTTGAGCACTCTCCCTGGGGAAATAGGCCGACTCTCTGCTCTGCAAAGCCTCTACTTGGGCGGCAACCAGTTGAGCACTCTCCCTGGGGAAATAGGCCGACTCTCTGCTCTGAAAACCCTCGGCTTGAGAGACAACCCATTACAAACACCACCACCAGAAATCATTACTCAGGGGATACCTGCCATTCTCGCCTATTTGCGGACATTGCGGCCTATCAAGATCTTCTACTGTTACGCGCATGAGGATAAAAATCTGCGCGACCGCATAGACAGCCATCTTGGTGTCTTGAAACGTCTTGGACACGTCGTCGGATGGTATGATCGAGAAATTCAAGCAGGCACGGAGTGGGAGCGCGAAATTGAAGAACACTTGAGTACTGCTAGCATCATTTTGCTCCTGGTGAGCGCAGACTTCGTCAATTCTGACTACTGTTATGGTGTAGAAATGAAAAGAGCCCTAGAGCTTCACCATACTGGTCAAACCCGTGTGCTCCCTATTCTTCTTCGTCCGGTGGATTGGCGAGATGCGCCTTTTGCCACACTCCAAATGCTCCCTACTGGGGCAAAACCCATTACCACATGGAACAACCAGGATGAAGCGTTAGATGATGTTGCCAGAGGGATTCGTGATGTCGTCAATTCACTCCGCTCTCAAAAGAGTTAGCTACGCCCAGAAAGCACGGATCAGACCTCGACAATCATATTGAAATATGGTACGCTTTTTGTATCGCAGGCAGAGATAGATGATGAAGTCAGATGATGGCTTTGGGTGATAGGAGGGTATCATGGCTCGACCTCTCGACGGAACGGCTCTTCTCGCATACTTCCGTCAATTTGATTTTCCGCAAAGGACACAAGAACTGCTTACCTCTATCCGCTCATCGCCCCCAAGTCGTACTCCCGGAGCACATCACGGCAACATGCCTGTCTGGTATCCCTCGAAAAAAATGCAATGCATCATTAAAGCAGAGAGTGCCAAAGTCGAGTTCGCTTTCTTGCTTGCTGCCGAGCACGATGATGCCATTTTGGAAATATGGGATCAGCCTCCCTCCATTCCCCTAGAGTATCTGGACAAACGTGGTCGTCTCCAACGACCGATGCATACTGCCGATTACTTCATCTTTGGCCGAGAGGAATGTGGCTGGATTGAGTGTAAGCCTCTTGAAGAACTACTCAAGCAAGAGAAGACGCGCCCCAACCGCTTCGTTCGGGATGAAAAGGGAATCTGGCACTGTCCACCAGGTGAAACGTTTGCGGCGAGGTATGGCCTGATGTACCGCGTCTGGTCCTCTGATCAGATTAATTGGATTGCGCAAGACAACGCCATCTATCTGGAGGATTACTATCAACATCTGGAACAACTCCACGTTCCCGAACAAACCTTAACTGTCCTGTTCCAACTGGTTGATGAACAGCCAGGAATCATGCTTGCCGATCTCCGAGAGGCAGCCGAGGGCATTCCTGCTGACCTCATCAATATTGCGATTGCTCGACACGACCTGTATGTTGATCTTTCGCGCTATCGGCTCTCGAAACCAGCACATACGCCCGTTTTTCGTCAGGAGAGCGCAACCCCGGCCCCTGTTCTCAAGGACCATGAAATGCATTCCCTCCCAGCAGAAGCCACATCGGGCTTCACACCGGAAGGTCAAGCATTGTTTGAGCACGCTAACGAGGCAGCTTCTGCTGTCGCCGTGTTCCGCAATCGGGTCATCCATCCTGAACAGTATGACGACGAGGAACAGATACGAACGGCGGAGGCACGAGCCGCAGTGCCTGCGCGGACCCGACGCCGCTGGCAGCAGTTGTATTGTGAAGCTGAAACGCTCTACGGCAACGGCTTTCTTGGCCTGCTTCCCCAGTATCACAACTGTGGAGGAAACCGAAAAATCTCGACCGAGGTGATCAACCTCATTCATCAGGTGCTGGAAACGCACTACGATACGGTCCGGCGTGCGCCCAAACGGGGAGCCTACGGCGAATATCTCAAATGCTCTGAGGAACGCGCTCTCAAGCCAGTTAGCCAGTGGACCTTTTACTTAGAGGCTCAGCGCCACAAAGCTGCATATGAACAAACCCTTGCACGCGAGGGCGCGCGCGCAGCTTACTCGTTGAAGGATTACATCCATGACCAGGAGCAGACAACCAGTCGGCATGGAACTTACGCCTGGGAGCTGGCGCACATGGATCATACGGAACTCGATCTGGCCCTGTGTGACTCCAGAACGGGCCAGGTTCTGGGAAAATGCTGGTTAACCTTGCTCATTCTCGCCTCTCCACGCAGGATTGCGGCTTTCTATTTGACTTTTGACCCTCCTTCCTACCGCTCGTGTATGATGACATTGCGCCTGTGCGTGAAGCGATACGGGCGCTTACCCACCGCCCTGGTGGTTGATGGTGGTCCCGAATTCCAGAGCGTGTACTTTGAGCAGTTACTGGCGCTCTACCGGGTACGCAAACAGCAACGCCCGGCTTCTGAACCAAGGTTCGGCTCGCCGCAAGAAAGGCTCTTCGGTTCTCTGGACACCACTGTTCTTTATCACTTGCTTGGGAATACGCAGGCAACACGCCAGCCACGACAGATGACCAGAGCAACTGATCCCCATCGATTGGCCACCTGGACACTCCCACGGCTGGCCGAACGAGTCCAACAATGGGCGGACGAAGAGTATGACACCATACGGCATCCGGCCTTGGGTATGACGCCACGCCAGGCATATGACCTTTCCATCGAGCGCGACGGGCTTCGTGCTCATCGGCAGATTCTTTACGACGAAACCTTTCAGATGGCAACCTTTCCTACGACTCGAAAAGGAACTGCCAAGGTCATCCCAGGCGTCGGCGTGAGAATCAATCATCTGGATTACTGGTGTGAGGCGATGCGTGACCCGATGGTCGAAGGAACCCAGGTCCCGGTGCGGTATGAGCCTTTTGATGTGAGTGTTGGGTTCGCTTACATTGATCGCACCTGGCGAAAATGTGACTGTCCCTACACAGAGTTTACTGGGTGTTCGGAACGCGAACTGCATCTGCTGGCGGAAGAATTTCGCAAACGGCATCGCCTCACATCAGGGCGCGAACAAACGGAACTGACCCAGAAGCAATTAGCCAGTTTCCGGCGGGAGAACGTGGAAATTGAATCGCTCTTGCGCCAGCAGCGCCATGATCGAGAGACGAGAGCGGCATTGACCGTGTTAGAGGGAGGGAAAAAGGCACCACCAATTGAACCTTCCGCCATTGAAGAGCCAGGCGCATCGGAAGAAACCATGCCAGAAACGCTGCCGAAAAAGCACAACCCGTATGAACACCTGCTGGTGCTTAAACGCATCGAGATCTGAAACCAGAATGGAGGAAACCAAGTGGGAGTGTCAGGTGAGCCAGATCGTTTTCCAGCCGACTTGCTGACCCAGCCAGCAGGGGCTCGCCAGGAGTACTTTGAGCAGCACTGCCTCATTGAACATCCGCATTTGACTCAGGTCTTAGATCAGATCGTCCAAACGATTTGCCCTCCAGGCGAAGGGGCGAGCACAAGGCGGCCAGGAACCATGGCCCTGGTCATCGGACCATCACGTGTTGGCAAAACAACCCTCATCCGCCTCCTGGAAGAACGACTTCTGGCACTGGCAAAGAGTCAGATGGAACGCGATGCCAGTTTCATTCCCTTTGCCAGCATTACTGCAGCAGGCCCCAATGCCAGCCGTTTCGACTGGCGCACCTACTACCGGGCGATTTTACGCGGACTTCAGGACCCCTTTGTGGATGGCAAAATCGCCAGAATTCGAGAACGCGAGTTGCGAGAGGCGATGGAGACAGCTTTACTTCAGCGCAGGCCCATCGCCCTCATCGTGGATGAGGCCCATCATCTTGCAAAGACGAGCCAGGGGCGATATCTCCAGGATCAACTTGATCACCTCAAATATTTCGAGAATCTCACTGGAGTCAGTCATCTTCTGGTGGGCACCTACGATCTGCGTCCCTTTCGGAAAATCAATGCGCAACTGGCTTGTCGAAGCGTCGATGTTCACTTTCCTCGGTATGATGCCGCCAATGACAAGGAGGCGCAGGCATTTCGCAGCGTATTGTGGGCACTTCAGCGACAGCTTCCAATTGAGCAAGAGCCTCAATTAGTTGATCACTGGGAATTTTTGTACGCTCGCAGTATTGGATGCGTTGGTCTGGTCAAAATGCACCTGAATCGAGCGCTCGCCCTCGCTCTGACAGAAAAGAAGAAGACGGTGACCCTTGCACATTTACGGAAAACGGCTCTGCCAGAAGCACGAGTGGAACTGGCACTCAGAAATGCTCTGGAAAGCGAAACGGAGCTTGCCGAAGCTGCTGGAGCGGACGAACGGCTTCTCACGCTGCTTGGGTTGAGGGGACCGCGAGTTGCTTCTTCTCAACAGATGCAGGGAAAAGAACCGGCCTCATCTCCAGGCTCTGCCCTCCAACCAGGAAAACGAGGGCCAGGTCGTGATGAGATTGGAGGGGTAAACAACTCTGGTGAGCAGGATCGAGCAGGATGAGAGAAATCGAACCAGCCCAGATGACAGTGCGGATCAGAAATACTTGGCCTGCTCTGCACCCAGAGGGCGCATCCTGCCTCGTAGTCGGCTCTATGATCTTGCTCCTGACAAAATTGGGACGCCCTGGTGTGAAAGCTTGACAGGATATATCAATCGACTGGGGTGGACCCATCATGTCCCGCCGCGCGCGCTTGTGGCCCAGGAGATTGTCCCTCGACTCGACGAGGGAAGCCGCCTCGCCGCACCAGTAGGAGTCTTTGGGACCAAATGGGCGATGAGTCTCAATGGCGCTGGAGCAGCAACGAAGTCCTGGATTGCGGTGTTAAGCCATTTAACCAGTCGCGAAGATTTACCAATGTTGACGCTACCGCTATGGGTTGGGGATCTTCCTCTTCGCTGGCAATTACGGACGACGCCAGTCTGGTGTCCTTCCTGTATCTCTGACTGGCGGAAAAATGGGCAGCCACTTTACCAGCCTCTTCATTGGATGATTCGGATTATTACGCTCTGCCCTCAGCACAAAAATCCTCTCATCGATCATTGTCCCTCCTGTCAGAAACCCCAACTCGTTTTTGCAACGAGCAAAACGCAACCTGGGGAATGCACTTCTTGTGGGTATTGGCTTGGAAAAGAAACCAACATGGTTGCCACCCAGGACATGAGCGAAGAACTTATGAACTGGCAGGAATGGGTTTGGGAGAGGCTTAAGGAGTTACAGGTGATCAGCCTCACGACTGAGGGGTTTACTTGGGAGCCATTTTTCCGATCCTTAGGAGCCTATCTTCAAGAGCAAAAAGGCTATTCACGGCTGGCCCAAGTTACAGGCATTGACAGAACGGTTCTCTATCGCTGGGTAGATCCCAATGATTCCTACCATCCCACTCTTGAAACTCTGTTCAAATTTTGTTATGTGCTCCACGTTACACCATTACAAGTGATGAGAAGCCAACTCGATCAGCTCCAGCAAACCATTCAAACAAGAACAGAACTTCATTCACCTCTACCACAACGCCAACAACGGAGAGTAAATCGAGAACGCTGCCAAACAGCTCTCCAGTCTGCTCTTGAGAGTAAAGAACCTCCCGCACTGTATCAAGTAGCCCAGAACTTGGGCTATGAGGCCCGCCAACTCACCTATCATTTTCCTGAAGAGTGCAGACTGCTCATACAGCGGGCAAGAGAATATCGGAAGCAGCGCAAAGAACGCTTACGTGTTCAGATACGTGAAAATGTACGACAGGCGGTTATTTCTCTCCATATGCAAGGTGTTTACCCCTCTCTACACAGAGTACAATCTTGTCTTCGCAGTGGGTCAATGCAGTCGCAAGAAGCACGCGAGGCTTGGCATGATGCTCTTCGGGATATTGGCTTTGAACTTTGAGGTGTGCGGCCACACTCATGTTGGTCAAACGGCCACACTCATGTTGAATCCGCATTCCTAGAAAATATATGCGGAGGAAAAAACGAAAAGAATTAAGTCAAACGACAATGAGCCAGATACATGCAACTTTCGAGATCTTCCTCCCGTATATGCACTATCACGATATATCGTATTGTTCGCGAGAGCACAAGGAAAGGACCCAAGCGATGCAGACCGTCATCCTCATCAATCCCTTCGAGGTGCCAGAAGGCCAGGAGGAGCAATTCCTCCAGGCGTGGCACGAAGCCGCCGAGCACCTGCGACACGCACCCGGCTTTCTCTCCACCCGACTCCACGAGAGCTTAGATCCACAGGCGAAGTTTCGGTTCGTCAACGTCGCGCAGTGGGAGTCCCCACAGCACTTCCAGGCAGCCATGAGGACCGAGGCGTTCCAGCAGATAGCCCGCAAGATGCCCTTCCCCGCGTACCCAGCTCTCTACCGGGTGATCGCCGAGTAAGCGAAGGTGACCTCGCTCTAGACGCCTTCCCTCTGAAGGAAACTTACTCTCAGGGATATGCTCCCACTCAGTTCCATAGTGACGATGGGACTGATCTGCTGTACAAAATGAAAAACTGAGTGTACAATTGACCCCTAATAGTCTCGTGACTCTAACCTACTCAGGAGGGCCGACGATGGAGACAATCCAGGTCAGGTTTTTAGGCAGCGGAGATGCCTTTGGCAGTGGAGGACGATTGCAAACCTGTATCTGTATCAAAGCAACCACCAGCACGTTTTTGGTCGATTGCGGAGCTTCTTCCCTGATCGCGATGCGCCGCTGTGGTGTTGCGCCCAATGACATTGACCTGATCTTGCTCACCCACTTACACGGAGATCATTTCGGCGGGATCCCCTTTTTTGTGCTGGATGCCCAACTGATCAGCAAACGGAGCAGACCATTGGTCATCGCAGGGCCACCTGGCACGCAGAGAAGAGTGAGGGAGGCGATGGAAATTTTCTTTCCTGGCTCCTCCCAGGTCCCACACAAATTTGCATTGGATATACGAGAGCTCGCATTCGATCAACCGCAAACCCTCAATGGCGTGACCGTCACCGCTTACCGCGTTCGGCATCCCGCTGGAGATGCGTCCCTGGCCTTGCGCATGGAGTGCAGCGGGAAAATTATCACCTATACCGGTGATACGGAATGGACAGAGACCCTCCTGCCAGCAGCTAAGGGAGCCGACCTCTTGATTGCAGAGGCCTACTTTTTCGCGAAGAAGATCAAGTTTCACCTGGATTTTCAGACCTTGATGGCTCACCTGGACGAACTCCAGCCAAAAAGACTAATCGTGACCCATATGAGCGAAGACATGCTTGCCAGGCTTGGTGAGATCCCCTGTGAGTGTGCGGAAGATGGAAAGCTCATCGAAGTATAATACGCTTGTTCACTCACGTATTGCTCATCAGAACCTCACCTTTTTACAAGGTGGTACCAGCATGGTACAATGCACCTATGCAGAACGACGCCATTGCCTTTTTACGGCTGCTCCAACTCGCCGACAGCGCACTGCCTGTTGGCGCTGCTGCACACTCCTTCGGCCTGGAAACGCTGGTTGCCGAAGGATGGCTGACCGTGGCAACGTTAGAAACATTCCTGCGTGATTACCTGTCAGAGAGCGGAACGCTGGAGTGCACATTTTGCCTGCTCGGCTATCGACTGGCACCACAGCTAGCTCACGACACAATAAACGATTTCATGCCGCAGTGGCTGGCCCTCAATGCTCGCCTCGGTGCCTTCAAAACAGCCCGTGAGAGTCGTCAGGCCAGCGCCGCCCTGGGCCGTCGCTTTCTGCAACTGGCACAAGGACTGGACATCCACCCTCTGCTGTCCCAGCTCGTACAGGCGGCAAAGGCTGCCGCTACCGAGACTTATCACAGCATCGCCTTTGGCCTGATCAATGGATTACTCTGCGCAGATGCAACAGCAACAGGCCTGGCATACCTCCAACAGTCCTTGACCGGGCTTGTCTCCGCCTGTCAGCGCCTGCTGCCACTGGGGCAAAGTCAGGCCAGCTACATCCTCTGGCATCTTCATGCTGCCGTGCTCGCCACGGTGGAACGCAGCGAAGCCGCTGCCATCGATAACGACATCTCCAGCTTCAGCGCACTCGTGGACATCAGTAGCATGCGCCACCCGGCCTTAACGACAAGGCTTTTTATCAGTTAACATTCGCCTGTCGAGGAGAACAGTGAACGTATCTCTGTTACAACATGTCAGCGGCTGTTTACGGCTGAACTTTGCTTATGACCAGGAACGCCAACTTACCAGCTTAACAGGCTGCGAGCAACAGCCCCCTTTGCAGGTCATCCGCACCTTTCCGCTGGCACATGGCGGCACACTGCTGCACCTGCACAATCTGTCAGGGGGTGTACTGGGCGGAGATCAACTCGCTATCGATATCGATGTTGGCCCCGCTGCTCGTGTACAATTGACCACGACCGGCGCCACCCGGCTCTATCGCAGCCGTCCGGGTACGCCTCCCGCACAGCAGCGCTGTACGGTTCGCATCCAGGCTGCTGGACTGCTCGAATACCTGCCGGATCAGCTCATCCCCTTTGCTGGCTCGCGTTATCACCAGCACACGCGGATCGAGATGGAACACGATGCCGGGCTTTTCTGGTGGGAAACCCTCGCTCCGGGACGTCTGGCTCGCGGCGAAATCTTTGCCTACGATCAGCTCCAGCTTGACCTGGACCTGCTAGCCGACGGGCAACCAATCGCCTGCGAACGTTTCAAACTTGAACCGCAACATGCACCCCTCTCATCGCCAGTTCGACTGGGCGATTACCTGTACTATACCAGCTTCTCTATCTGCCGGGTTGGTTTGCCTGCTTCATGTTGGACAGACCTGGAGCAAGCACTCACCGAGCTGGCGCTGCAACTCACGCAACCCGGCGCTATTGCCTGGGGCGTCAGCACACTGGTCGCACATGGCGTGGTTGTGCGTGCTGTCAGCCGCCAGGGATACGACATTGCTCCTGGCCTGCTGGCTTTCTGGCAGACTGCCAAACGCATATTGTACGGAGAGCATGCCATCCCTCCGCGCAAAATGTATTAAGGAAGGAAGAAAAGGAGAAAACACTCGTGCATCTGACACAACGCGAACAGGACAAACTCCTGATTTTTGTAGCCGCCGAACTGGCTCGCAAACGCCAGGCACGCGGCCTCAAACTCAACTATCCCGAAGCGGTCGCGCTATTATCTGCCGAAATCATGGAGGCGGCACGCGATGGCAAAAGCGTAGCCGAGATCATGGCCTTTGGCACCAGCATTTTGCAACGCGAAGACGTGATGGACGGCATTGCTGAAATGATCCACGAGGTCCAGGTGGAAGCAACATTCCCCGATGGCACCAAACTGGTCACCGTCCATGATCCCATTCGCTCATCTCGCCAATCGTGACGAGCACAGAAAGAGAGAACGCTTCATGAAACCGGGAGAATATCTGCTCAACGAAGCCGCGGGCGACATTCCTGCCAACGCCGGACGCTCCACAGCGAAGCTACTCGTCCGGCATACCGGCGACCGGCCAATACAGGTCGGCAGCCACTATCATTTCTTTGAGGTCAATCGTGCCCTATCCTTCGACCGAGACGTCGCTTACGGTATGCACCTCAATATTCCCGCGGGCACGGCTGTGCGTTTCGAGCCGGGCGAGGAGCGCGAGGTCAGCCTGGTGGCCTTCGGTGGCACACGCGTCGTGTACGGCCACAACAGCAAGGTCAATGGCCCCCTTTCTGCGAAAGGTCCTGCCATAAATGGCTGACCTACGCTTGAGGAGAGGAGCAAACAATGAGCCTGAACATTCCACATCATGAATCGAGTCCCAGGGCGGGGGCGTAGAGTGGGGATTTATCTCGTAGAGTGCGGATTTATCCAGCACGTCACGTCCCCGCCCCTACGGCTCTCTCTCCCTGACACATTTAGAGCCGTCGTGAGGCCTGGGACCCACAAGGGCCCATCCACCCCCGACCCCGCCCCGTGCCACTACATGTCATACGGCCCCGCTCTCACGCCCAACGCGCCGGCGCCTGGTGGTGGGGCGGCGTCTCCCGACATGTAGTGGCACGGGGTGGCTGGGTGGACGTGGGGGGCCCTTGTGGGTGCCAGGTCGCTTGCCACGACGACGCTTGAATGGACCTCCCGCCGGGCATCTCACAATGTGTCAGGGAGAGAGCCCCTACGGCTTGCCTATACCTGCTGGCAAGCGGAGCGCAGGCAACGCCTGTTCAAGCTCTTCTCGATACTGCTCCAACCAGGACGGCAGCTCCAAACGGGTTCCCAGTTGCTCGACGGGCTCATCCACCGTGAAGCCTGGCGGATCGGTCGCGATCTCAAACAGAATGCCTCCCGGTTCGCGAAAGTAAATCGAGTGGAAGTACTTGCGATCCAGCACCGGCGTGACATTGAGGTCGAGACCGGCCAGCACCTCGCGCCAGGCTTGTTGGCGCTCATCAGTGGGCGTTCGCCAGGCCACATGATGGACCGTTCCAGCAGCCACATGGCCGCGCCGGAGTCCCGGAGCACAGCGCACATCCACATACGCCCCCGGCCCTCCCACACCGACTTCGTAGCGGAACACATTGTTTTCCTGGCCGAGGAGACGAAAGCCCAAAGTGTCGGTCAAGAGTTTGGCTGTACGCTCGTAGCCATCCTCCGACAAGGTGACGGTGTGCATACCCCGAATCGCATGCTCGGCAGGCACGGGTCCCTCTTTCCAGGCTGGACGCTGCTGTGCCTGAGGGTGAGCGACCAGTTCGAGGGCGAGCCCATCTGGGTCTTGCAGGGAAAGGATAGTTTCGTCAAAACGCGACGTCGGCCCTGTGGAGGAGACTCCTCGTTGGCTCAGCCGCTCGATCCAATAGTCCAGTGACGCTTGAGGAATGGAGAAGGATGTCACCGTCACTTGCCCTGTTCCCTGCCGTCCCTTTGGGACTCCTGGCCAGGCAAAGAACGTCATGATGGTGCCTGGATGACCCAGCTCATCCCCATAATACAGGTGGTAGGACCTGGGATCGTCAAAGTTGACCGTCAGTTTCACCAGCCGCAGACCCAGCACGCCGGTGTAGAAATCGACATTGCGCTGCGGGTCGCCGGCAATCGCCGTCACATGATGAATGCCGAGAATATCTTTACTCATAGTCTGCCTCTTTTTCCTCCTTCTTGCACGGAACGTTTGTGGTAATCGGGAACGTTGACTTCTCCGATAGTTGGCTTCAAAGCCCCCATCTACTGCGATTATATCATTCGCAGCACCCCGATTTATCGTGGGTGACTCCTTTACCTGCTAGGGAGCGCAGCCATCATCCCTTGCACGAAATCAATCTCATCCTGATTCACCGTGTGACCCATTCCTGGATATAACCGCATCGTCACATTTCCCCCTAAGCGTTGCAGCACTTGAGCCGAAAGCTCCACCCGCTCTTTGGGAACGTGGAAATCGACGTCGCTACAGCCAAGAAAGATGGGTGTACCTGCTAGCAAACCAGGATAGTCGCGCGGCGTCCCATCAGGGCCGATGAGTCCACCGCTTAAGCCCACCACACCACCGTACCTTCGTGCGTTGCGCGCGACAAATTCTAACGCCAGGCAAGCTCCTTGTGAAAAACCTAAGAGCATGGTGCGTTCAAGTGGTATCCCCGCTTGTGCAACTTGCGCAAGTACATTGGCAATGGCAGCCAACCCGGATGAGAGGCCAGGTTCATTCCTGGCAAGAGGCGCAAGGAAGCTGTATGGATACCATGTATCGCCAGCAGCTTGTGGCGCAAGATAGGCAAAACCCGGTTGGTGCAGTTCCACGGCCAGGTCCAGGATACTTTCCGCGCTCGCGCCACGGCCGTGCACCATGACCATGGCCGCTCGTGCGCGATTCAGCGGCTCACCGGCAGTCATAATTGGCTGGCCCTGGTGTGGCCCCCTCACTGTGTTAGAGTGTTCGGTCATGAGTTAGTTCCCTTTCATACAACTTCCATCCGATCATGGACTATAGTATACGGATGAAGCGTCATGGGAGCGTCACAGGGAACGTCATTGCAAAAGGAGTGTTTTCTAAGAACGGATCACCTCGTGAAAATCCCGACCCAAATCCTTGAGTAACACCATTGCCGCATTGCGTCCAGGTCCGCAGGGGCCGATTTATCGTGGGTGGCCGTGCCGCGCGGCCTGCACTTGCGTCCAGATGCTCTCTGGTTTGAGCGGCATATCGAGTGTTTTGATGCCGAGCGGAGAGAGTGCATCCAACGCGGCATTGACAATGGCTGGTGGCGCGCCTATACACCCCGACTCACCGGCTCCTTTCGCCCCCAGCGGATTGTTGGGTGATGGGGACTCGATAAAATCGATGACAAAATTGGGCAGCATGCTGGCATTTGGCAGGGCATAGTCCAGCAGGGTACCGCTCAGGAGCTGGCCTCTCTCATCATAGAGCACTTCTTCATAAAGAGCCTGCCCGATGCCTTGAGCAAGCGCGCCGTGGATTTGGGCGTCGACCAGATGGTGATTGAGAACGCGCCCACAGTCATCCACCGCCACATATTTGAGTATCTGTATCTCACCGGTCTCAGGATCTATCTCAACCACGGCGAGATGGGTGCCCGAAGAGTACGTAGAGCCGGGCGAGCTAAAATCGCGCCAGGCGGCCAGCCCTTCGATTGGTGTCCCATTGGCCGGGTTTGGAGGTTCCCGTTCAATCAGGTCTGGCTGTTCCTCGACCATGCGAGCGAGTTCACCCAGGGCCACACAGTCCCCCGGACTGCGTCCGGCACGCGCGGGATTACCTGCCCCCCAGGCAGGGAACCCTGTCCGGGGGACAGGTAACCCACGCACACTGATCTGACCACCCTGCAGCAAGAGATCAACAGGTGCGGCCTCTAAGACGTGGGAGGCGAGTTGTAGCGCTTTCGCCTTGACCGCCTCCGCGGCCAACAGTACGGCCGACCCGGCTACCTGAATGGTACGGCTGCCATAGGTGCCGATACCATAGGCCGGCAGGCTGCTGTCGTTCATGCGCACTTCTACTTGCGTCTCGGGGAGATTCAAGCTCCTGGCCGCGATCTGGGCAAACGCCGTGAAGTAACCCTGACCATTGTGGGAGGCGCCGCTCTGGACCAGGATGCTGCCATCCGTCCGAATGCGAACGGTCGCTGCTTCACGCGGTCCGCTGCTCGAAGCAGGGGTGGCATTATCACCAGACAATTCGATAAACGAGGCCAGGCCAATCCCCAGGAATCTGGAATTCCTCTCATTGCGATACTCGCGCTGTTTAGCACGCCAATCTGCGTAATCACCCAGGGCAAGCGCTCGCTCAAGTGCGGCCTGGTAATTGCCGCTATCGTATACGACGTCAGTCACCGTTTTGTAGGGAAAGGCTTGCGGTGGGATAAAATTGCGGCGACGGACCTCCGCGGGATCAAGAGTCAGTTCGTGGGCAACGTGGTCCATTGTGCGTTCCAGGATATATGCAGCTTCTGGTCGTCCCGCGCCTCGATAGGGGGCAGTGGTGGCTTTGTTCGTGAAAACCCCCACCACCTTGCTCTCCACCGCCTGCACCTGGTATGGCCCACACAGCATAGACGGCATGCGGCTAGGAACCATAGCCGTGGCGAAAGTCAGAAATGCGCCCAGGTCGGCGATCGAGCGAACGCGCAGGCCAAGCAGCTTGCCGTCGTTTTGCACCGCAGCCTCGATGTAGTTGATCTGCCCACGTCCCTGCGATTGGGCCTGCAAATTTTCGTTGCGCTGCTCGATCCACTTGACCGGCCGTTCATATTTTACTGCCAGGAAAGCAGCGATAATCTCTTCGCCTAAGAGGGCGTTTTTCGCGCCAAAGGCTCCGCCCACATCAGCGTTGTAGACCTTGATGCACCTGGGGTCAATACCCAGGAACGAAGCCAGGGTGTCTCGTACTCGGTAGATTGCCTGAGACGATACCCAGGCAGAGAGTTCGCCACGAAGCGGATCGAAGTCGAAGAAGCAGGCGCGTGGCTCAAGGGAACTGGGCGCGAGCCGCTGGTTCACAAGGCGCAGGCGGACGATGCGATCGGCCTGCTCGAATACCGCTCCAATATCACCGCCACCCGATTCCTGGATGAAAGCAACGTTTGAACCATATTCCTCGTAGAGGAGAGGCGCGCCCGGCTCAAGAGCTATTTCCGGGTCAGTGACCGCAGGCAGCGCCTCGTAGTCTACCTCGACCAGCTCACGGGCATCCTCGGCCACCAAGAGGCTCTCGGCTAAAAGAATCGCGACCGGGTCACCAACATAGCGCACGCGCCCAACAGCCATCGGGCGACGTTCCGGCTTTTTGAGTCCGGGCACGGGGATGGTAGAAAGAGTTGGCATGCCGTTGACCAGTTCCGCGCCTGCGAATGCGGCAATAACGCCTGGTTGTGCTCGCGCTGCATCAAGCTGGATGCTGGTAATAGTCGCGTGGGCATACGGGCTGCGCACGACCATCATATGGAGCGCCGGGGGGCGTCCTGGTGCTGACCTGAGGTCATCCACATAGTGAGAGCGACCAGTAAGAGATCCGTAGTCTTCACGACGGCGTTCTACGGCTGTTTGAATATGCTCTGTCGTAACTACCTCCTCTATTGGAAAGATATTGTATGATAATAGTATTATCATACCAAAATTTGCGGGGGAAAATCAAGCCCCATAAGCGTGAACTTAAGGACAGTGCCCCCGCCCTGTTTTCCTACTCGCTTAGAATCTGGGGCCCCGTTGCAGGTCCGATCCAGACGGTTTGGATATTGACGAACTCGCGGATACCGAAAGCGGAAAGCTCGCGTCCATAGCCACTGCGTTTGACGCCTCCAAACGGCAGACGGGGGTCGGAGGCGGTCATACCATTGATGAAGACGCCTCCCGACTCGATACGGCGTGCCAGCTTGCGCGCACGCTCGATGTCGCGCGTCCACAGGTTGCCACTCAGTCCAAACTGCGAGGTGTTGGCCAGCTCCATTGCGTGTTCAGCATCACGCGCACGAATCACGGCAGCGACAGGACCAAACGTTTCCTCCCGGAAGACGGGCATATTCGGTGTGACCTCCGTCAAAATTGTCGGAGCGTAGAAGTAGCCTTTGCCTTCCAATGGCTTGCCGCCCAGAGCTACCTTCGCACCCATTTTGACAGAGGCTTGCACCTGTTTATCCAGATCCTCACGCAGATCGCCGCGCGGCATCGGCCCGATCTGTGTCTCGTGCTCCATTGGATCACCCACGCGAAGTTGCGCGGCAACCTCAACAAACTTCTGCTCAAAGGCCTCAGCAACCGACTCCACCACGATAAAGCGTTTAGCAGCGATACAGCTTTGCCCGGTGTTCTGGAAGCGAGCACGCACTGCCATCTGTGCGGCGGCATCGAGATCGGCGTCTTCCAGCACGATGAACGCATCCGAGCCACCAAGTTCCAACACCGATCGCTTCAAAGCACGTCCACTCGCCGATCCCACCGCTACCCCCGCTGGATCACTTCCCGTGAGTGTGACCGCGGCAATTCGTGGGTCGGCAATCAGTTTCGCCGTCTCTGCACCCGGCACCAACACGGTTCTGAAGATTCCTTCCGGTAGACCGCTTTCTTTGAATATCCGCTCGATCTCAAGCGCTGCCAGCGAGACATTGGAGGCATGTTTGAGGATGATCGCGTTGCCTGCCATCAGGGCTGCCGCGGCAAAGCGAAAGACCTGCCAATAGGGATAGTTCCAGGGCATGACAGCAAGTATCACTCCCAACGGCAGAAACGACACATAGCTCTCCGTAGCATTCGTTACTACATGTTCATCCGCCAGGAAATGCTCGGCGTTGTCGGCATAAAAGTCGCAGGCCCAGGCGCACTTCTCAATTTCTGCCTCCGCCTCGACAATGGGCTTGCCCATCTCTAGCGTGCTGAATTGAGCAAGTTCTGCTTTGTGCTTCCGCATGTAGTCGGCGACCCGGTGCAAGTGCGCGCTCCGCTCAGCGAACGAAGTCTCGCGCCAATGGAAGAACGCATTATGCGCTTGATCAAGTGCTTCGCTCACTTGAGCCTCGGTATAGGGCTCGAATGTTTTGATAAGCTCCTCTGTTGTTGGGTTAATTGATAGAATACTCATCTCAGATTTCTCCTTCAAGGGAAATGGAGGCTCATGCTCCCTTCCCTGACATCATGCCTCCAAGGTAGAGGTGTCCAATCTCTGGATTACCCAGAATTTCATCGTGCGTCCCTTCCAGACGCACGCGCCCGCTTTCCATAACTACTCCGTGCGTAGCTATACCCAGGCCTGCCTTCACATTCTGCTCAACCATGAGAATAGTTCTGCCGGTCCGATGCATTAACTTCACGGTTTCAAACACCTGGTGCAGAGTTTGCGGATCCAGCCCCACCGAAGGCTCGTCCAGCAGGATCATGGTCGGGTCGAGCATCAAGCTGCGCGCAAATTCGACCAGGCGCTGTTGCCCGCCCGATAGGCTCCCTGCCTTCTCGCCGGCACGGTTTTTCACGATTGGGAACAACTCCTCGACCTCACCCAAGCGGCGGTTCACCAGCTTCGTATCATTCAGCATGAAGGCACCCAGCCGAACGTTTTCCCGAACCGTCATGTCGGTAAACAAACTATGAGTTTGTGGTACCTGGACAATCCCAAGCGCCAGAACTTGACGTGGATGTAACCCGGCGATTGAGCGCCCATTGAAGGTGATCTCGCCCAGGCGCGGTTTCAGCAAGCCGCTCACGGCCCGCATGACCGTTGACTTTCCCGCGCCATTGGGACCGACGATACAGGTGATCGATTCTTTTTCCACATAGAGATCGACGCCTTTGAGGATATCGCCTCCGCCATACCCGGCGATGACATCGTGTAATTGCAGAAACATGTGCTTAATCTCCTAAGTAGGCTTCTAGCACCTCGGGATTCTGCCGCACTTCTGCGGGCGTTCCTTCGGCAAGTTTTGTGCCGCGATGCATCACTGTGATCCGATCGCACAATCCCATCACAAACTCCATGTTGTGCTCGACTATCAGGAAGGTTACTCCCTGCTTGTTCAGGTCGCGAATGCGCTCCGCCAGGTGATTGAGCAGGGTTGGGTTGATACCGCCTGCAGGCTCGTCTAGTAGAATCACTTGTGGCTCAGCAATCAGAATGAATGCGAACTCGAGTAACTTCTTCTGCCCATAGGAGAGACTTCCCGCCTGCGCATCCTTGAGCCGTGTAATGCCCACGAAGTCCAACAGTTCCAGGGAGCGCCGCTGCTCGTGCGTCGAACTCCAGCGTTTGATCAACTCTCTTGCGCCCGTCCGCTGTGCCGCAACGTGCATGTTTTCTAGCACCGTAAGCCGGGAAAAGACGCGCGTCAACTGAAACGTGCGGCCTATGCCCAGACTAAACACCTTATCGGGTTTTGTATGTGTGATAGCAGTGTCTCTGAAACGCACCTCGCCGGCGTCTGCCGGTACATACCCGGTGATCACGTTAAAGAGCGTTGTTTTGCCTGAACCATTCGGGCCGATTAAGCCCATAATCTCACCCTGTTGCACGCTGATCGAACACATATTCAGGGCCTGAATACCTCCAAACGCTTTGGAGACGTCTTTCGTTTCCAGAATACTCATACCTTTATGCCTCCTTGCCTTCTATCACTACTGCTTCTTCCGCTTGAAGAGAGGGAGCAACAACACGGGTACCTGTTCCACCGGCTCCTCGCGAGGCCCTCCATTCTGGCCATTTCTTACGCAGCGTCGGGATAATACCCTCGGGCAACAAGAGGATGACCGCCAGAAACAGCGCCCCATAGATGATGAGGTAGTATCCGCTCGAGCCGAACTGCAGCGTAAAGTATTGCTGGGTCGACTCCAAAACGAGGGCACCGAGAATTGGACCTGCTAGCGTTCCCAGGCCACCCAGAAACGCCATCAGCGCAAGGGCCAGATCGAAGAGCGCATCAAAGGCAAAGGGCGGGGTGACGGACCCGATGAAGTAGACGTACATCGCGCCCGCCATGCCGACAAAGAAGGCCGAGATCACAAAGGCCACTAATTTGAATGGCCCTGTTTTTACCCCTAAGCCCAGCGCCCTATCCTCGTCGTCACGAATCGCCAGCAGGCCAAGCCCATATTTTGAGTTGCGTACCCACCAGGAGACACCAAGGGCGAGCAGGAGCACGAGCAGCGTGACGTAGTAGAAAGGCACGTTGAAGAAATCGCCGCTCCAATCGGGTACAGGTAAGCTTAACCCGGTCGAGCCATTCGTCAGTCCTTTGAGATTATAAGCCATCAGTTGCAGAATGAAGAAGGTCGCAACCGTGATCACGACGAAGGTATGGCGACGCGTGCGCAATGCAATCCAGCCTAGCGGTATGGCGAATATTCCAGCCACCAGTCCGGCCAGGGGCAGCAGGGCGAAAGGCGCATACCCTCCAGGCACTTTCCAGGCCTGGCTCACTAGCGTTATGGTGTAGGCGCCCACACCAAAGTATGCGGCATGGCCCAATGCGATGTAGCCTGTATAACCAGAAAAAATGTTCCATCCTGTTGCCGCCACTGCGAACACCAGCGCAAAGACAGCAATTCCAGTCACTGCGGGATTTGAAACCACCAATGGAAACGCGATGAACACTACAAGTAGTAGGACGAGAAGACCTAACTTTCTATACCTCTTCATTGCTTTCTTACCTCCAGTTGCCCAAAGATGCCCTGTGGGCGAACCAATAAAATGATGACCAGGGCGATGAAGAAGACGGTGCTCGCCCAGACGGGAGACCAGACGACGGCAGTCACGTCCTCTATCACCAACATGGCTATGGAAGCGACGAGAGCGCCTCTCAGGCTACCCATGCCTCCCAGTATAATGATGGCAAGCAGGCGCGATATCAGGTCATAATGGGTTCCCGGATTGAAAGCGGTCGTGGCACCGAAGACCATCCCACCTGCAGCCGCAAGCGCCACACCCACCCCGAATGTGATCGCCGACACCCTGTCCACACTAATGCCAATCAGTTCAGCTGCCGTGCGATTCTGCATGGAGGCACGCACACTTTGCCCAAATTTCGTGCGATACAGGAGGAAGAAGAGCCCTCCTAACATGAGCAAACTTAAGACAAAGCCAAACACATAGATGTACGGGAGATAGAACCCTCCCATTTGAAAGGACGCGTCCACGTACCAGGCGTGGAGTTGGACGAGATTCGTGCTGAAGAATTGGCTCAGCACCCCTTCAATAATCAGGGCAACCGCAAAGGTCACCAGGATCGAGAGCATCGTCCGGTCGACCTTGAGCGGACGAATGAACGCCCATTCGATCAGGACACCGACGCCAAACATCACCGGCACGGTGATAAACAGCCCTAAAAACAGGTCGATGTGTAAGTACGTTGACAGGACGTAGCTGAGATAGGCTCCCAGAACCACGAGCGCTCCCTGCCCGACGTTGATAATATCCATCACTCCAAAGATCAAGGTCAATCCTGAGGCCATGAGGGCATAGACACCTCCAGTCAGCAACCCTGTGATGACTGCCTCAATGATGATCGCCATTGCAATACATCCTTCCTGGTGCGACACCTCGCACCATCAAATCGTAAGATGGTGATGCAGGAGAGCATTCTCCTGCATCACCAGACTGTCTCAAGACCACTGCGGTTTGGGGTACTCCGGACTTGCCTTCGCTGCGGAAGCTGGGTAGACTGGTATCAAATTCCCATTCTGCCACTGGAAGAGGTAGGTCTGGGCTGCGACGTTCTGACCCGAGTTGTCAAATTTGACCGGGCCTTGAACACTGGTGAACGTATCGCCCGAGTGGAGTTCCCTGATGAGGGCAGCATTGTCGATGCTATGAATCTTATTAACCGCCTGCTCCAACACTTGCCCCACAGAATATGCCTCGGCGACGTTCGCGCTGATCGAATCGGCTGTGCCACCGTATTTGGCCAGGTAGGACTGAACCATGTCAGCATTACCAGGGTTATTGGCCTGGGGGTACCATCCATTTGGGACAAGCACGCCATTGGTGGACCCCATACCGACGGCCTTGATGAATTGGTCGCCCTGATCAGGCCCCGATGTTGCAATGAGTGCCTGCGGATTATAGTGCTGTTGCTTAAAGGCATGGATGAAAGCGGTGATATCGGGAAGGAAGGTGCCCAACACATCCACCTGTGCGCCCGAGCCAATCACCTTCGCAGCAATCGGAGTGTAGTCCGTTGTCTCCGCCGGGTACACCTGATAGGAGACGGTTTGGACCCCCCCTTGCTCCAACATCTGCCTGGCCAGGTCTACCTGCGGCTGGGTAAATGGATCGTCCTGGGTCGCGTAGGCCGCCGTCTTAGGCCGCTCTGAGGCAGGTAGCGAGAGGATATACCGCGCAAAGCTCACCAGGTTGTTGGCGATCGGGACGGACACGTCGAAGACATTGTGCAGCCCTCTATCGAAGACCGCGGGACCTCCGCCTGCACCCTCTAACATCGCATAGCCGTAACGGTTGGCAATCTGTGACGACGGTTTCGTGAGCAGGGTGGAGAATGGTCCAAAGACCAGGTCAACGTGATCAATGGTGATCAGTTTCTGATAGTTGGTGACGACTTGCTGCGCGCTACTGGCATCAGAGAGGATGTCCAGCTGGACCTGGCGGCCAAGGAGGCCACCCTTCTTATTGATCGTGTCCGCCCACAGTTGGTACCCTTGCTCGATCGTCTTCCCGTCGGCGGAGAAATCTCCCGAGAGCGACACCGAAATGCCGATTTTAATCGGCGCATTCGATTGGCTGCTGGAAGTCGGCCCACCACAGGCGACACATGCTAGAAGCACCATGCTGATAGCGCCAGCAACAGAGACAAACTTTCTAAACCATGTGACGTATCGTCCTAACACGTCTTTTCTCCTTTCTCCTCTTCAGAGCTCAGCTTCTCTGCCAGGTATTCCCAGTCGCTTGGAAAGCGGAAAGACTGCTGAGCTGGCGGTTGTGGTGCCTGGGTCTCGAGCCAACGTACCGGGGTCGTGCCTCGATTAAAGAAGCCATGTGCGCTTCCTACACCCGTCCAGACAACATCTCCTGCTTTCACGTGGTGCTGTTGACCATCCAGAATTGCCTCGGCCTCGCCGCTAAGAATGAAGTACGATTCTTCAAATGGATGATCGTGTAGAACGCCTTCACCACCCGGTTGAAACTCCACCATGAACATGGTTAAGTGTTGCGCCCCAAGCGTTCGGTCCACAAGCATCTTCAAGGAGATTCCATGAATATTGCCACCCCGGTCGCCCTGCATTTGCATCTTGCCGGACGGCGGCATTTGCGCGTCGTCAAAATGACCGAGATAGCGTATTCGTGGGTCCCGTAGGTCGAGAGGATTGCCCGCACTTGGTACGCTCTCTTTCTTCAAGAAGAAAGTATCACGCCCTCGCTCTGGTGGCTTTGGTTGCGCTGCCAGCATCTCCAGCCACCGAACGGGTTGTTCTCCAATGTTGTGCCAGGCATGTGGCACACCGACCGGAATAATTCCGTAGTCGCCTGGTCCAAATTGATAGGCTCGCCCGTCAACGCTGCCGAGCACCTGCCCTTCCAGAATGAAAAAGCCTTCTTCATATGAATGAAGGTGGGAAGCCAGCCTTCCTCCCGCTTCCAGTTTGGAAACACCTAATCCCATATGCACTGAACCAACGCTGTGGTCCACCAACGCTATGCGGGAATACCCCTGATTGTGCTTCTCGTAAGCAGGTGGAACAGAGAAAGCTGCTTCATCCAACGTGCCAACATAATGCATTTTGAACTCCTTTATAAGCCCTTGTAACCTTTGCTAACTGGTTTAACTCTCCTAGCCGTTGTACTTCCGAAACTCAACCTATCAATCCCAACGGCTCCTCTATCAGTTCGGCCAGGGTAGCCAGGAATTGTGCCCCCCGCGCACCGTCTATCACACGATGGTCGCACGAGAGACTGAAGACGATCATCGGTTGCACAACGGGTTGACCACCCACTGCCACCACACGATCGGCCATGCGGCTGACTGCTAAAATAGCAGCCTGCGGTGCGTTGACGATGGCAGTGAAGGCATCTATTCCGTACATACCCAGGTTACTGATCGTAAAGGTACCGCCTTGAATATCCTGTGGTCGGAGCTTGCCAGCCTGAGCACGTGTTACCAGCTCCTTGCGCCGCTTCGCAATCTCATTGATGCTGAGTGTATCCGCCATGTGGATCACTGGCACGACCAGGCCATCGTCGGTCGCCGCTGCTAGCCCGACATTGACCTCGTTATTCAAGGTAATGGTGCCATTGCTCCACGACGCATTGATGCGTGGATGCTGGCGCAGTGCTGCTGCCACGACTTTCACGAGCAGATCAGTGTAGGTGATCTTCTCTGAAGCTGATGATCGTTTCAACAATTGCTCACGCCAGGCGATGAGCCGACTCGCATTGACTTCTCGCATCAGGAAGATGTGTGGTACGCTCGTCCAGCTCTGCGTTGTGCGCTCGGCCATAATGCGCCAGATCGTGCTGATCGCTTCCCCTGTTGGTCCCCCACGATCAATCGGGGGGCTACCAGGACGCACCGCTTTTTCCACCGTCGGGGCGAACACGGCCTGTCCGTCTCCGGTCTGCAGAGGAGCAGCGAGCACATCCGCAGCCAGGATGGCTCCACCAGGACCAGTGCCCGCAATCGCCACCAGGTCTTTGCCTTGCTCAGCCGCCAGTCGCCGGGCTTTGGGCGAGGCTGCCAGCAGGCGTGCTGTATCTGGAACGGGTTCTGTCTTTTCCTGGTTCTGCAGATACGACAGCACATCCGCCTTTTGAATGCGCCTGCCCGTCGGGGTAATGGCCTGTAAATCCACGTTGTACTCGGCAGCGATGCGCGAGGCCAGTGGGCTAGCAGCAGCGCCAGGTCTGCTCGCTGATTCGGCTGCTGGTGTCACGGGCTCTCCTGCTGGTGTCTCCACTTGCGCTCTGCTTGTGGTGGAGATCGGCGTAGTCTGCTTCGGTAACGCTTCACCGGGAGCCAGGATCGTGGCAATGACCTGTCCCACCGGCACCTCCTCGCCTTCGGCGGCGGTCACGTTGGCCAGCACGCCATCAGCTGGCGCTTCCAGTTCCACCGTCGCCTTGTCCGTTTCGACCTCTACCACCGGCTCGCCTTTTTTGACCGGCTGCCCTTCGGCCTTGAGCCATTGCACGATCTTGCCCGTATCCTGTGCCATACCGAGCACCGGTAAGATCATATCCGTCGCCATGATTGTGCTCCTATTCTCTTCCCTACGCTTGTCCTGTCGTAATGCCTGCCTGGGCCACGGACACCACAGCTTGTTGAGGTCGGTTGCCATTCGCCAGGACGTTCAGATTGGACTGGGTTTCGCGTGTAGTGGGCAACGGACCAGTGGCCGTATAATAGCGCACACCGGCGACCAACAATTCCTCAGCCGGGAAGCGGGTGATGACTTCGCAGCCATCCTTCGTCACGACTAACTGTTCCTCAATGCGTGCTGCCGACCAGCCATCCGAAGCAGGCCAGAAGGTCTCAAGAGCGAAGACCATGCCCTCTTCAATCACTTCTGGATGATCGAGCGAGACCAGGCGACTGAAGATCGGTTTCTCCCAGATGGAGAGACCGACACCGTGACCGTACTGGAGGGCGAACGCAGCTTCCTCATTCGGGAACCCGAATTCTTCCGCCTTCGGCCAGAGCTTGACGATCTCGGCGGTGGTGACACCTGGCTTGATCGCGTTGATGGCTTGATCCAGGATGTCCCGGCAATACTTGTAGGCATCTACCTGCGCTTGCGACGCACTGCCAATGGCAAAGGTGCGATAGTAGCAGGTGCGATAGCCGTTATAACTGTGCAGGATGTCGAAGTACGCCGGGTCACCGGGGCGTAACACACGGTCACTGAAGACGTGAGGGTGCGGACTGCAGCGCTCACCGGAGATGGCATTGACGCCTTCCACAT
>WNFT01000832.1_pt1 | contig 26026 bp, 25 predicted proteins | sample 5400191 | NCBI WGS metagenome assembly WNFT01 (sample SAMN13153359, study PRJNA577476) | soil metagenome | isolation source: 80 cm saprolite under Madrone tree | place: USA:California | collected 2016-06-14 | reverse complement strand
AAGGCTGTGCGGAGCTGAGGCCTCGTTCTTAGCTGGACCTTCGAAAGAGCGTGCGAGTTTTCCCACAGGGTCATGGGCATAGCGTCACACAATCTATCCTCGGCGGGAATCGAACCCAGATTTGCGCGGCTTGGTAGGATCAAGGCGGTGATCACGCTCTGGATTGTGCGCCGCCGCGAAGCTCAGCAAAGCGCGCCGCTCAATTGGGCTGAAATGATTCACGCCCAAGGAGATCGCCGGAGCCGGCAGTCGGATTCGAACCGACGACCTGCTGATTACAAACCCCGCGATGAATCGGGAGTTTGTCATAGTTTCAGAGGAGAATACGGAGTTCGGTGGCCCTTCGCAACCCTCGATATTCCCCAAAATTCGGCGATAATGGCAGTATTTGGCAGTGAGAGTGGCGTTGTGCATCTGAAGGCTTGCGGGCCCTTAAAGATATGCTGAGCGGACTCGCTAAATGGACACGGCAAATGCTCTTCTAACGCGAACCGATACGGACTCCCATTCGCGCAGCGAGCACACTCAAGGTGGAGCACAGCGCCGCGAGCAATACCTTTACGGCGCGCAGTGAGCGATAGAATCGAAGGCTCGGTCGGTCCGATGGAAAGTTGTGCCTTCCACGGCAATCCTGGAACAAAACACAGAACAGATCATCGCGTGATTGCAGATAGGCTAGCGAATGGAGGCCTAGAAGGAGATGTCGAGATCATCCGGCGATTGTAGTCTACCTTCTTGACTCACCGTGATCGACCACGGGGTTCGAGCCCTGTAGGCTCCGAGATGCTGCTGCTATTCGGGAATGCTGTTTGTGCCGCTTCGTCCCTATCTTCGTGGAGGTGACAGTTCTTCAGGTGGCTTGATGAAGTCGCGCTATCGGTAATTGAGTTGAGCTCCCCTCTTTCCAACGTGGTCCCGTCGAGAATTCATAAATGGACGAAAAATCTTCGGTGGCATGTCCCTCGCGCATCGCCAGTCGGTACATTTCCTTCGCGATGTTAGTTAGCGGCACGGCAACATCGGCTTCGTACGCGCTCACCGTCGCGAGATGCATATCTTTTTGCATCCAGCGCAATGGAAATTCGGCCTCGTAGTTTCCCTTGTCGATCTTGTCCCGCTTCGACGCGAGAAACGGCGCGACCGCAGGCGTGCCGAGCAATGAATCGAACAACGTCTTTTGCGAGAGCCCGAGCCCTTCACCCAAAGCCATGGCTTCGGCGAATGCCGCCATGGCATTGCCCAACAGCAGATTGATCACCATTTTCATGGAAGTTCCCATCCCTTGTCCGCCGGCGTGAACAATTTTGTTGCCCATGCAGAGCAGGAGCGGGCGAATAGTTTCCAAATCAGTGCCGTCGGCCCCAACCCAGAAAACAAGTTGTGCGTCCGCCGCGACTGGCGCGGAGCCGGTGACAGGCGCATCGACAAAGCGAACCTCGCGGCGTGCTGCCTCGGCGGCCATTTTCTTGGAGAACGACGGATTGACCGAACTGCAATCGACCCAAAGTGCATTCGACTCGAGATTGCCTAGAAAGCCGTTGCGACCCAGCGCCGCTTGTTCGACTGCGTCGGGATGCGCCAGCATTGTGAATAAGATGTCCACTTGCTCGGAAACTTTTGCTGGGGAATCAGAGAATGTTCCGCACGGACCGAGCAACGGCTCTGCCTTGGCACGAGTGCGATTGAACAAGACCAACGAGTAACCGTGTTTCTGCAGGTTCGCCGCCATGCGGCTCCCCATGATGCCTAAGCCAATGAATCCAATTTTCATTTCTATTTTCTTCTCAGGCTGCGGTCATCAACTCCGGTTCGTCGATGTTTTTGCCTTCGATCTCGGCGATTTCTTCGTCGGTTAGATGAAGGCTGGCAGCACTCACGGTTCCTTCGACTTGCTTCGCGTTGCGGGCGCCGACGATGGCGCCAGTTACGGCTGGATTTCGAAGCGCCCACGCGATCGCAACTTGACCGGGCGGACGTTCATGGCGTTCGCCGACTTCACGTAAACGCTCAACCAGCGCGAGATTCTTCGATAGCCTCGATTCGTGAAACTCGACGTCGCGGCTTCGCCAGTCGCTGGCGGGAAGATTGGCCGCACGTTCCCTCGTCATCGCGCCGGTCAACAAACCGGAGGCCATTGGCGAATAGACAATCACGCCAAGCCGGTTAGATCGACAATAAGGCAGAATCTCTGGTTCGACTTCGCGGCGAACTAACGAATACGGAGGCTGCAGCGAAGCGATCGGAGCGATCGCTTGCGCCCGGCGCATCTCTTCGACGTTGAAGTTGGACACGCCGATCCATCGGACTTTCCCTTCCTTTTGCAGCCGCGCCATCGTACCCCAGCCTTCCTCCAAGTCTTCGGTGGGCCAGTGAATTTGGTAGAGGTCGATAACATCGACATTCAGCCGGCGCAGACTGTCTTCGCATTCGTGGCGAATAGAGTCCGCGGTTAAGTCACGATGAACGTATCCCTGTTCGTCCCAGCGCAGACCGCATTTGGTGAAAATGTATGGCCGAGGTCCAGGCCAGGTTCTCAGGGCAAACGCGACGACTTCCTCGGAGTGACCCATTCCGTAAACGGCGGCGGTGTCGATCCAGTTAACACCAAGCTCCAGCGCGCGATGAATCGCGGCGACAGACGCTTTGTCGTCCTGCTCGCCCCAACCGAATTCCCAGCCCGATCCGCCGATAGCCCATGCGCCAAAGCCGACGGGCGTGATGGAGAGGTCTGAGTTACCGAGCTGCTTTGTTTTCATTTCAATCTTTTTTAGTTTCGTTTTCATTGTTCGATAATTCTTTTTAGTTAGGCCGCGACCTAAAAAATGCCGGATGCGGTGTTCTCATGGAGCAATTCTGCGCTTCTTAACTACTCGTTACTTGTGGCAATCCGAGAGATTGCAGCGTGTCAGGCGATAGACTTCCGGTTACGCTTAGGTGCTGTGCGATTTGATACTTCGCCAGCGCGTCACGCGTCGCCGGACCGAAAATGCCATCGACTGGACCATTGTAATAACCGAGTTGGGTAAGCTGCGTTTGGACAGCTTGGACCGTCGTATCAGCCACCGGCGCATCGTTATAAACAGGCGCGGTGTTATCGTCCGGCTGAACGTCCGCGTAGTAATCGTATGGATAATAGTCGTCGGCGTAATACGGCAGGTAGTCCCATGGAAAGAATCCGTCATCTAGTCCGAACCAGAAGCCGTCCTCAAAAACAAAGAAGTGACCGTGGTCAAAGTGTGCATGGCGCCGGTCCCAATCGCTGTGCCAATTTGCCTCATGACGTGCGAAGATATGGTCCGTCCGTCCGTTCAATCCACGATGTGCAGCTGTTCCAGATGAACGCGCCGCTGAAGGGATGGTTGCACGATTAGACGCTACCGCCGGCCGTTGCCCAACAACATTGCGTGTTGAGCTGAAACGATTCTGCGACCGATTAGACGCTGTTGTTGCGCGAACAGCAGGAGTTACCAATTGGCCAGCTCGTCCATTATAGACAGGCTGCCGATATGACCGATGTGCCCCAAACGAAGAGTAGCGAGGCATGCCGAAGCCGACTCCTCCTCCGCGGTTGACCGCTCCTCCATAGCTCATGTGCGGCGCACCAAAGCCACCGCCACCGAAGTGCCCGCCACCGCCTCGGAAACCACCACCACGGAAGCCTCCTCCTCCGCCCCCGCCGTGGCCAGCTGCCCACCCGGGTTGAGTGAAGGCGATCAATGTGATGCCGATTAAACTTAGTAATATAAACTTTTTCATATCCAAAGATCGTTACTCTTCCGTTTCGCGGCTAGGGCGCTTCCGCGGGATTTTGCGGTGTCACGTAAGAGTTGCCGCTAGCTCCCTCTTTCGAGTGAGACCCCCCGGGCGCCTTGTAGCCGGCGTCGCTGACGCCGGAGCACCGCGGTCAGCGACCGCAGCTACAACACATAACACCAAGTTTGTTTTCGGTTCACGACGGGAACCTCAAAAGAGCGGCCAGAACATTGCGACCAAGGTGCCCGTCGTCAGGATCGAGACGAGGATGAGCTCCCATGAACTAGCGGGTGGCGGTGCGGAAAGATGAGCCTGCGGAAGTACGCGGCGTCCAAAAACCAGGCGGAGACTGTCGGGATGGTCATCAAAAACCAGAATATGCTGTATTCTCTTGCGCGCGGCATTTGTTGCCGGCAGAGGCTGCCCTGAGCGAGAGTCGAACCGGCGGCTCGACTGCCTGATGACAAAAATCCTCTTTGCACGGATGCCGGGCTGTCGGTTCACAGGAAAGGGCCGCGCCAAGTTCGGTTGATGATTGCCGATGGGTCTAACGAATGGCGCCGAGAACGACATTTGTCGATGGTGAAAGCTTTTCCTTTTCATAACCCCACGCTATGGCAGACCGTCACATTGCCGCCACGACGCAAGAGCAGGATTTTTTAGTGCTACTTGCGAAGTCATCCTTACTCCCTCGTTCGAGATAGACGAGTCACCGCCGCCGCCCACGGCCTAGACGATCCGCTAGGTACTATTTCCTGCCCTAGGCGAATTTTTTTGGGGGCGCGGCGTCAGCCGTAACGGAAGCTTGTGGTGGCCGCACTGCGATAGGCAGCAGAGTTGAAACCGCCATGACTCCTGCGATCACGCGAAGCGCTCCGCTATAAGAGCCGGTCGTTTCTCGCATGTGTGCGATGAAAAGCGGGCCAAACGCGCTGGCGAATCCCCACGCCGTCAGCATCAAACCATAGATCGGACCGACATTTTTTGGACCAAAGTAATCAGCGGTAAACGCTGGCATAGTGCCGAACCCGCCGCCGTAACAGATCAACACGACGAACGTGACGATCGTCATCAAAGTGGCGGCGCCGATGTTCGGAAGAAACCAGAAGAGTAGAACCTGGACGAGAAACATCACAAAAAATGTTGCCCGTCTCGTGATTAAGTCGGATACCCACGCCCACAGTACTCGCCCGACGGCGTTACCGAGGCTGGCCACTCCCACCATGCCTCCTGCGACGACCGCACTGACTCCAGTTAGTTCCTGAAAAATCGGCGCCTCCTGCGAAATGACCGAAATGCCTGCGCACGTGTTTAGAAAGAGAAGCAGCCAGAGCGCCCACCACTGCCAGGTCTTGAGTGCCTGGCCAAGTGTGTAGTCGTGACCGGCACGCTGCGAGGTTTGTAAAGCGGTCGGGGTCCACCCTCAGGTTTCCAGCCGTCGGGCGGATTCTGCATGAACCAGCCGGCGATGGCAGTCACGATAAGATATGCTATGCCCAGATAGGCAAACGTATTTAATACACCAACGCTCTGAACCAGCCGCGTTGCCAAAGGCGCGGTAATAAGAGCACCCGCTCCGAACCCGCCGACCGCGATGCCGGTAATGAGTCCTCTTCGATCCGGAAACCACTTCACCAGCACGGCCACTGGAACGATGTATCCAAGACCGAGACCGATTCCGCCGATCAAGCCGTAACTGAGGTATAACCACCACAGGTTATGTGAGAAGCTGGCGAGAAAAACTCCCAGCCCATAGAGCGCACCGCCGGTCAACGCGACGACGCGCGGTCCTTTGCGGTTCAGCCAGAGGCCACCGAAGAACGCGGCAATGCCGAGCACAAAAATGCTGATCGTAAACGTCAGCGTTACCTCCGAAATGCTCCAGCCGAATTGCTTTGCGAGCGGGACACGAAAGACGCTCCAGGCATAAACCGCACCCAGCGCGATCTGGAAGAACACTCCCGCGATCGCGATCAGCCAGCGATTATTCGTTCGCATGATTTGATTACATTGGCGTTACCACAGCGCCATTCTTCGGTATCGAATCGAGTGTCGCCTTATCGATGTGCAGGTGCGCCATGACCAGTTCCGATGGAGTATGGGCCAGCCACTCTGAGAGCGAAAGATCCTGATAGTGATCGCTCTTGAACATCTCCAGGAAGATCAGGTCTGTATCCCCCGTATTCTCGATATAATGCAGTAACGTTTTCTCCACGTACCCGACGTCTCCCTCCTGAAAGTCCATCGTCCGAGCTTTGTTGCCTGTCGCCACCACCGTCATTCGTCCCTTGCCAGCGATATAGTACTGCCACTCGTCCGCATTCGGGTGCCAGTGCAGTTCCCGCAGCCCTCCCGGGTGAACGGTGACCATGGCCATCGCCGTTGTTGAGACTTTGAACTTGCTCGAATCAACGATGCGCACATCGCCGCTTTTCGTTTGTTTCGTCGGCGGCATCTCCATCGTGCGAAAAGCAAAATCTTTCGGTGATTTTCCAAGTGCTCCGGCCGCTACTTTCTGATCGGACTCCAGTCCCCCTGGAACATCGGTTTGGAAAATGAACAGCTCTTGCTTGGGCAGATTCTCAAACGCCTGTTCGCCAACGCCGAAATTTTTTGACAGCACCTCGCGCGGCAGGTGCGCCATCGAGTCGCTCAGCAGCACCGTTTCCGACTCCGAAAAATTACCGTCGTCGAAGACGAGCATGAACTCGGCGCCATCGGGATTGAGACCTTGAATCGAGTGCGGGATCCCGCTGGGAAAAAACCAAAGATCGTATTTCTTCGTGTCGGCAACAAAACTCTTGCCGTCCGCGTCGATTGCCGTGATCCGCGCGGTGCCGTAGAGCATGATGGCCCATTCGGCGGAGGTGTGCCAATGCAACTCCCGGACGCCTCCGGCTGTGAGTCTCATGTTTACGCCCGCCAGGGTCTTGGAGACGGGCAGTTCCCGAACAGTCACCTCACGCGACCATCCGCCTTCGTAAACACGCTTGTTCGCAAAAGAGAACGGATACTTGAAATTTTGGACCAGGCTCTTGGAGTCCGTGCCGGGTGGCCACATGGAATCCGGGTTCTGGCCATCGAGCGTCTGATTGGCCGGACCAGGATCACTCTTGCTTCGGTCTGCACCCACCACTTTTTGCAGTGCGGCAACGCTACCGACTGCGGCAGCGGCTGTTCCGATGAAATTTCGACGAGTAAATGCGCTCATAATTATTCTCTGTAGGGTTCTGAGGTTGTGTTGTCGATTTTAAAATTGTCCATGTCATGCGCGCCACACTTGATACAAGATGGCGATCAGGATTAGCGTCAGACCAGTCCAAACGAATAGGATTTCCTCCATACGATTGTGTCGGACTACAGGTACATCGTTCTCGACGTTTGGATCACGATCAAAGAATTGGTGCCGCTTGCCGAAGATGAGAATGCCACTAAACAGAAATATCATCACGGCGAGAGTGAATGCGATGCGCAGCGCCGGAACGCCGGCCTGTTCAATCAATGCAATGGACGAGGTTACTTGGTCAGTAACTAGAGTGTTCATTTCGATCCGCGAAGCGTAGTCCGAACCCAGTCATGACTCTCCTCCCCGATTACGATTATGATGATGTGATTGGGCGACGAAGGTTTGATGGGGTAGAGTGGCCGAAGCACCGCAAACGCGTTTGAAGCGAAGATCGACAATACAATCACCGCTATCACAAGAGGTCTGTTCGTTTTCATGCGAAAACCGTACTGATGCGTTCAATCAGTTTCTACGAAGCGTCCGTGGGATTTTCTGATGCCGCTGAAGGAAGGATTACGACTACCTCTTCGGAGGTAATTGGGATTTCTTTACGATCAGTCGAGATCGACTGGCTCGTTGAGATTGCGGAAAAGTTTTTCCTCTTTCTTCGTCACGCGAAGGACGCGTAGCTTGCCCGCCTTGACGAGCTTGTTCGTTAGTTTCTGAAGCGAAAACTCCACGCCGGAAAGTGTGGCGACAAAATCGACATGTGCATGAGCTGGATAAATCGCGGCCAGCGGTTCGGCCCGATCGCCGATCATGGGAAGCACACCGCGGCCGGATACGATCTCATTGGAAAACGCGCGCAAACAATTCTCGGTCATAAACGGCATGTCGATAGCCAGCGCGAGCAAGTGGCCCGTTTGAATTTGTGCGAGCGATGCAGCCAGACCGCTCAGCGGGCCGCGCGAAGGCAGTTCGTCCGCCACAAACTGCACGCCCGTTGGCCGCCAGGGCGGATCTGCCCGGGCGGAGACGAAAATCTCCGCCAGGTCCAATTTTTGCAGGAGGTCGAGTTGAGTTTGCCAGAGCGGTCTTCCGTGAAATAGAAGCGTCGCCTTGTCTTTGCCCATGCGGCGCGATTCGCCGCCGGCGAGCGACACCGCGCTGATCTTCATCCAGCTTATTCAGGCACCCGCGCAGTCGAGCGCAATTCACCATTCGTCAAAATCCGCGCGCGCAAACCGCCCCGGCCCTTGAGAAATTCTTCCGCGCCAGGCGCAATCGCGCGATCCATCCAGTAACACGGCCGGCATTCGCCGGTTCCATGAAGACGAACGCCTTGAATTTCAAACTCCTGGCCGATGAGTTGGTTAAGATCGACATCGCGCGTCATCGCGTTGCGGCGCACCAAAGCGGGCGAACAATCCTGAACTTGAAGCGCGCCGCAAAGCTCATCAAAAACTTCGAGCGAGAAGAATGTGATCTGCCCTTTGTAATCTTCTTGGTAATCGAAAAAACGATCGCCGCGAATGCCGTGACCGGCCACACATTCGATCATTGGAACCTCAATCGCCGGAAATTCATCCGGCTCCCGCCCGTGATGCCCAAAGAAATTGTGGCCGGGTGAAATGTAAAGATGACAGATTTTCACCACAGCCATGATACCATCGCTGCCAAGCCGTTTCACATGAAAGACCCCGGAATCGGATCGGAGAAAATCATTCGCCGAAAAGGCGACGGCGAACTTGAGTACCAGCCGGACGATCTAACAATCGAAGAACCGCTCGAGATCCGCATCGGCCGCAAAGGCCTGGCAACGACGATGCGCACACCCGGCCACGACGAAGAACTCGCCGCCGGTTTTCTGGTGTCGGAGGCGATCGTTCGCGAACGCAAAGAGATCGCGGCGATTTCGGGAACTCGCGCGAACATCGTCGTCGTTGAGCTCGCGGCCGGGGTGAAATTGAAACTCGGTTCCGCCAAACGTTTTGGAACCATTTCGACCAGCTGCGGGATTTGCGGGAAAAACAGCATCGCTGCGATCCGGCAAAATTTTCCTCCCATCGCGACTACGCAAAACGATCGAATCGAAATCGAAACCTTGCTGTCATTGCCGGCACTTCTCCAAAAACAACAAGGAGAGTTCGCGCGCACCGGCGGAATTCACGCCGCAGGGATTTTCGGTCTCGATGGCAAACCGAAAATCGTGCGCGAAGACATCGGCCGGCACAACGCTGTCGATAAAGTAATTGGTCGCGCATTTCTGGACAGACTTGTGCCGTTAGATCGACATGTTCTCCTGGTTAGTGGCCGCGCTTCATTCGAGATCATGCAGAAAGCGCTCTCCGCGGGAATTCCGATTGTCGCTTCAGTTTCGGCGCCATCAACCTTGGCGATGAATTTCGCCCGCGAAAGCAATCAAACTTTAATCGGATTTCTCCGGCCGCCTTCGTTCAACATCTACTCGCACGCCGAACGGGTCATTCTCGACTAACACAACCGAGTCGCGTTCGTCTTACCATCGCGCGTTCGCGGAATGGCGTTGATTGCGGGCTATGCGCGCAGTTACTATCCGTCGAATTCCAACTTCCAGTGAGTGATTTCCTTTATGCCCGCTCGCAAATGGGCATGTCTCTCGCTTTCCATATCGTGTTTGCCGCGCTGGGCATTACTTTGCCGGTGCTGATGGCCATTTCCGAAGGGCTTTATCTTCGCACTCGTCAGCCAGTGTTTTTGGAATTGAGCAAGAGATGGTCGCGCGGTGCTGCCATTCTTTTCGCAGTGGGTGCGGTGTCGGGAACGGTGCTTTCTTTCGAGCTCGGTCTGCTCTGGCCAGGTTTTATGGAAAAAGCCGGGGCGATCATTGGGATGCCGTTTTCCCTGGAAGGCTTCGCGTTTTTCACCGAAGCGATTTTCCTCGGGTTGTATCTGGCGGGGTGGAATCGTCTCCCGCCGTTTGTCCATTGGCTCTGTGGTGTGCTCGTGGCTGTGAGCGGGATTCTTTCCGGCATCTTCGTCGTGATGGCGAATTCCTGGATGAATTCGCCCGCCGGTTTCAACATCGTCGACGGCAAGATCACCGGCATCGATCCGATCGTCGCAATGTTCAACCCCGCTGCCTCTCATGAGGTCGTGCACATGACGCTGGCTGCCTTTGTCGCGACGGGCTTTGCCGTTGCCGCGATTCATGCCTTTTTCCTTTTACGCGATCGCGCAAATGTTTTTCATCGTAGCGCGCTCGGTATCGCGCTCACTCTCGGGTGCGTCAGTGCTCCGTTACTAATGATCAGTGGCGATTTCAGCGCCCGCTCCGTCGCCAAACTTCAGCCGGCCAAACTCGCAGCCATGGAAGCCGTTTATTACACGCAAACCGGGGCGCCCTTGCAGATCGGTGGAATCCCTGACGACGAAACCCGAACCACTCGTTACGCCTTGATCATTCCGCGCGGCCTCAGCCTTCTCAGTACTCATGATCCTAACGGTAAGGTCATCGGGTTGGAACAATTTCCACGCAACGACTGGCCAAACGTGCGCTTGGTGCATTGGGCGTTTGACCTGATGGTCGGCTCGGGAACAGCGCTGTTCATGTTATCAATTGCGGTCGGTTGGTTTGCCTGGAAACAGCGCGGCGTTCCCGACGGCAAATGGCTCCTTCGCGCGCTGGTCGCAGCGGGACCACTCGGATTTCTCGCGATCGAAGCAGGCTGGGTCGTGACCGAACTTGGCCGTCAGCCCTGGATCATTTACGGCGTGATGCGAACGAAAGAAGCCGTCACTCCCATGAGCAAGATCGCAATTCCCTTCCTCGTATTCACGCTCCTCTATGTCTTCCTCTCCGTGGTCGTGATCTACTTGTTGCGCCGTCAATTTATGAAAACCGAGGCGCCGGTCTCGGAACTTCTCACCAATGATGTTTGAGCTCATCGTCGCCGGTGTAATGTTCGTGGCGCTGGTCTTCTATGCCGTCAGCGGCGGGGCGGATTTCGGCGGAGGCATGTGGGATTTACTCGCGACCGGACCACGTGCCAACGCGCAGAGAAACGCCATTGCCAAAGCCATCGGGCCCATCTGGGAGGCGGATCACGTCTGGCTCATCCTCGTAATAGTCATTTTGTTCACCGGCTTTCCGCGCGCATTCGCGGCCATGATGACCGCGCTCAATATTCCATTCACACTGATGCTGATCGGAATCGTTCTCCGCGGCTCGGCGTTTACCTTCCGGAAGTACGACGTCAAGTCGCAGGATGTGCAGCACCGCTGGAGCACTTTGTTCGGTGCGGCGAGTTTCTTTACTCCCTTCATCCAAGGCGTGGCGTTCGGTGCGCTTAGCACCGGCCAGATCCGCATCGTCGATGGCCGGCTCGCCACCGGTTTCTTCGCCGGCTGGCTCACGCCGTTTGCGCTCGCTTGCGGCCTTTTTGCGCTCGCGCTCTTCGCCTTTCTCGCGGCGACTTATCTTACCGCCGATCCCAGTACCGAGCGCGACGTGCAAAATGATTTTCGCTCGCGTGCGCTTTGGTCCGGCTCCGCCCTCGTACCCATTGCATTACTGGTTTTTATCACCTCGAAGGAGGGTGCGCCCGCGATGTATCACGGATTGACGCAATGGTGGGCGCCACTGCTCATCGGCACGACCTTCTGTTTTGCGATCGCAGCGCTGACCAGTCTATGGCTGCGCCGATTTGCTCTCGCACGAATCGCGGCGATGGCAGAAGTGACGCTGATCCTTGGCGGTTGGAGTCTGTCGCAATATCCAAACCTGGTTACGCCCGACATCACCATCTTTAACGACGCCGCCCCGGAAATCACACTCCGGCTGCTAACCTACGCGCTCGCTGCGGGCGCGGTCGTATTGTTTCCTTCGCTCTTTTTCTTGTTCCGCATCTTTAAAGGAAAAGAAAACTAAACCTTACCGTTGCGAAGCGAACACTGCTTCCGGGTCGGAGCCGGAAACTTTGCCCACCCAAATCCAGCCGAAGCGGCTGACGAGCGAGCCGATTAGAAACGAAATGGCGGCGAATGGGACCAGGCCGAAAAAGCGCAGAACAAGTGCAAGCGGACCGGTCAAAATTTCGCCGATCCGAATGAGCCAGCCTGTTCCGTGTTCGTGTATTGCGCGATCGGCCATGCCGTGTTTGTTGACGCTCAGCCAGATCAAGAGCCCCGACTCAACCGCGGCAGCGTAGTACCCGAGCGCGTTGAGGGCGGCCATTCTATGGCCGAGCAACTCCAACAATCCGGCTGCCGAACCCAGCCCAGCTGTGCCAAAATGGATCGGCAAAAGCGTGCGATGCAAAAACCAGGCGGGAATCGCAGTGGCGCCGATCAACACACCGGTATAAGTCGCAAGCAACGTTCCGAAAAACGCTGAACCAAAGATAAGGATGCCGGCAGCGACAGGCAGTAGTTGATCGATTGCGGCGCCGAAAACTTGATGGGCGTGCAGTTCGAGCGCGAGCAAACCCGGAACGACACACGCGCCGAACGTGCTGAGAATCCAAACGCCCATCGACATCGCCGATTTATATTTGAACACGCGCAGCATGTTAATGAAGAGCAGTGGGCGGCCGAGATCCATGATCAGGAGGATCGATGAGAGGATCACCCCGATTGCTGCGATCCACATGGCCGCGCGCGCAAGATCGACATAGTGAAACAAGACGGCGGCGCTTGCGATCACGGTCGACATTCCCGATAGACCGCCAACGAAAAAGTAAAGTGGAACCTCCCATGTCCAGACCGGCGGCTTGACGACCGGTTGGCCGTAGTAACCGGGTTTTCGCGGAATCGGACCGCCGGCCACATCAACCCCGCGATCCGTAACGACTCCTTTCTGCCACGCTTGCTCGCGCAATTCTTCGAGTCGCTTTTCCGATGGCGAGTCCGTGGTCATGAGAAAAATGCGAACGCCAATAGCGCTGCGATGACGGATGCAATCGCGGTCGCAAACGCCGCGGTCCATGCTGACTTCAAATAAATTGTTGGAACCTGCGGCTTCGGCGGGAGTCCGTACGCTTCCGGTTCGCCAAGGATCAAAAAAGATGCGTGAATGCCGCGCACACTCGTTTCCTGGGGATCATACAATTGCGCGTCGGAATAACCGCTTTCCTGCAAGTGCTTCACGCGTTTCGAAGCGCGCGCGCGTACGTCGTCGAGCCGGCCGAACACGATCGATTCCGTCGGACAAACTTTTGCGCAGGCCGGAACAAGCCCGCTCCTTTGGCGATCGTAGCAAAACGTACATTTGAATGCGCCGCCGGCATCGGGAAGCGGCTCAGGCCGGCGATCGATCACGCCGAACGGACATGAGACGACGCAGTAACCGCAACCGTTGCAGACATCGTTCTGGACGAGGACCGAACCGACTTCCGTGCGCACGATCGCGCCGGTCGGACACGCTTCGAGACAGCCGGCTTCTTCGCAGTGTTTGCAAACATCTGACAGAAAGACCCAGCGGAACGGATCTTCCCCGTTGCCTGACGAAGTCGAACCGACAACTTGATTTCCTTTTTGTCGATCTTGCTCGAGGAACATCACGTGACGCCACGTCGATGCGCCGAGATGGCCGGTGTTATCGTAGGAGTTTCCCGACCACGTGAAGCCGTCGTCGGGCACGTGGTTCCATTCTTTGCACGCGACTTCGCACGCTTTGCAGCCAATGCAAACGCTCGGGTCGGTAAAGAAGCCAACCTCGACGCGATCTTTCACGAAGGAATGCCTTCGCTGATTGGTGCTTTGAATTCCTTCGCCGATCATCCTGTTTACTCCGCCTTTCCGTGTTGCCCGTGGCCACCCGCTGTTTCGCCAACCGGTGCGCCAGGTGGCGGCTGTTCGGGATGCAAATTGGGCGGACCGTCCTGCGGCGCGTATTTGTTCAACCAATCAATAAACGCCGGACCGCGCGGCAAACGCCCCGGTACGACGTTACAAGTGAGCGCCTTGCCTTCGTTGATCGTGACATTCGGCTCGCCCGAAATACCGAGAAGATCATTCGCGGCATCGCCACGCACCGGCCCCGCCGAACCGAAGTGATATGGCAGCGCAATTTGGTGCACGGTTTTTCCGTCGAGATGAATTGGCCGCGTGCGCCGGCTGACCAGAGCACGCGCTTCGATCGCGCCGCGCAACGTGACGACGCAGACGTAATCGCCATTTTTGATTTTAAGCTTGGTTGCCAGCTCGGGCGAAATCTCCGCGAACATTTCCGGCTGCAATTCCGCCAGATGGCTCAGAAAGCGGGACATGCCGCCGGCGGTGTGATGCTCGGTCAGGCGGTACGTCGTTGCGACATACGGGAAGCGCGGATCGCCGGGTGGCGCGACGCGGTTCTCGGCGCGGGTAAACCAATTCACCACCGGATTCGTGTCCCGTGAATAAAGCGCGTTGTGCACGGGTGATTCGAGCGGCTCGTAGTGCGTGGGGAGTGGACCGTCTTCCAAACCTTGAGCGACGAAGAGCCATCCGAGTCCGTCTTCATGCAACATGAAGGGCGCGTCGCCGGGGATCGCATCGAGTCCTTTCTCGTCGCCTGTCGGCCTAAACTCGGGGCTTTTGCTGACGGGAAAGTCGGGCTGATCGCCCCCCATCCATTTGTTTTGGGCGCGGTCCCACCAAATCAATTTCTTGCGTTCGCTCCACGGATCACCGTTCGGATTCGCGCTCGCTCTATTATATATAATGCGGCGGTCGCCCGGCCAGGCGAAGCCCCAGCCATGGCCGAGATAGTCTTGCGAGTTTCGCGAAAGCGCCTTGTTGATTTTGTCCGGGCCAAACACGCCGGAGTAGATCCAGCAACCGCACGCGGTGGAACCATCGTCTTTCAATTCCGGATAGCCATTGACCTGTGGTCCGTGATGCGGCCGGCCTTCGCGATCGAAACCAAAGAGGACGCCGTCTGCGTTTGGCTGTGGATTAGTGTGCCAACCGTTGATCTCCGCGAGCACCGCTTCCATTTTCGGTTCGCCGTGATCATTCTGTGGGTACCACCAGTTCAGCACGCGCAGCGGTTCGTCGATCGGATCATGCGACTCCTTCGCCTTCGCGATTAAGCGCAAAGCGAGTTGATGCATGAACCACGAGTCGGATCGACAATCGCCCGGGGGCTCGACCGCTTTCTCCCGCCATTGCACGAGTCGTTGCGTGTTGGTGAAAGCGCCTTCCTTTTCCGCATGACCGGCAGCGGGAAAAAAGAATACCTCAGTTTCGATCTCCTCGGTCTTCAATTCGCCGCGCTCGATCTCGGGTGACTCGTACCAAAAGGCGGCGCTTTCGATTTCCACCATGTCGCGCACGACAAGCCATTTGAGTTTCGACAGCGCTTTGCGTTCGAAGCGGGCGTTCTGCGCGCCCACGGCGGGATTCTGCCCCATCAAAAACATTCCCTCCATCTCTCCGTCAGCCATGTGGTAGAGGTATTCGAAGAACGAATGGTTCTCCGTGATCTTCGGAAGCCAACTGTAGCCAAAGCCATTTTCCGCGATCGCGTTCTCGCCGTAGTAAGCTTTGAGCAGGCTGATGAAGTAGCCGGGAGTGTTGTGCCACAGACCAGTCTGCTTGGTGCGGTTCTTCAAATAATCTTGCAGCGTATCTTCGCCGCAACCGCCGCGCGGCATTGGCAAGTAACCCGGCAAAACATCGTAGAGCGTTGGAATATCGGTTGAGCCTTGAATCGACGCGTGCCCGCGCAACGCGAGAATGCCGCCCCCGGGCCGGCCGATGTTGCCGAGCAGTAGTTGAAGCATCGCGGCAGTGCGAATGATCTGGACTCCTTTGGAATGCTGCGTCCAACCGACCGCATAACAAATCGCCGCCGTCTTCTCCGGACCTGATGCGGCCACGAGCGCGTCCGCCACTTTGTGGAAAAGTTCTGGTGGAATGCCGCAAACTTTCTCGACCATTTCCGGCGTGTAACGAGAAAAGTGGCGCTTCAATGTTTGGAAAACACAATGTCGATCTTGCAGTGTGAGGTCGCGCTCGGGGAAACCCAGATCCTCACCTTTGTAGAGCCAGCTTTCCTTTTCGTACGTTCGTTTTTCCGCATTCCAGCCGGAGAACAATCCGCTCGCATCTTCGTCTGCATCGCGAAATTCCTCTCGCAGAATGCACGACGCGTTGGTGAAATGGACCACGTAATCGCGGAAGAAAAGTTCGTTCTCGACGATGTGACGAACGAGGCCGCCGAGGAACACAATGTCGCTGCCCGCGCGAATCGGCAGCCAGATGTCCGCCAGTGCGCTCGTCCGCGAAAATCTTGGATCGACATGGATGATGGTCGCGCCGCGCTCCTTCGCTTTCATGACCCAGCGAAAACCGACCGGGTGCGCCTCGGCCATGGAGGAGCCTTCGATCAAAATGCAATCAGCGTTGGCGAGATCTTGTTGCGCGGTCGTAGCTCCGCCCCGGCCGAAGGAGGTGCCCAGACCGGGCACCGTGCTGCTATGTCATATCCGGGCCTGGTTGGACACACAGACCATGCCCAGGCCTCCCGTGAAAAATTTTTTGATCAGATAGTTTTCTTCGTTATCGAGCGTGGCGCCGCCGAGATGACAGATCGCTGTTGTGTGATTGACCGGCGAACCGCTTTTCTCGCGAACGAAGGTGCGTTTGCGCGACTCCCAAACACGATCGGCGACCATGTCCATCGCGCGATCGAGCGGAATTTCCGTCCATTCTTTCGCGCGCGCCGCGCGATATTTCATTTTCGTTTCGCGCCGATCGTGTGTGAGCAATTGGTACGAGGCCGCGCCTTTCGGGCAAAGATTGCCCTGGCTGATCGGACTTTCCGGATCACCTTCGATCGAAATCAGTTTGCCGTCCTTGTGATAAATCAGCTGACCGCAACCGACTCCGCAGTACGGACAAATCGAGCGCGCTACTTGCGCATCGTCGATCCGCGCATGCATCGCGCGGGTCTTGTCCGACATCGCTTCCAACCCCGTCCCATCGGCTCGTTCCCGAATTTGACGAATGAGCGGCCATTTCGAGAGCAACGCAGAGAGCGACGTCATGTCGTTTGGTCCTTCCTTAACCGGCCGTTTTCCTTGGTACCTTTTCTGTTCGCAGTCGTAAAGCGCAAAAAACAATGTCGATCTTGCAACGGATCAGAGTGCTTCGCCGCGTTTTAAAAGGTCGACTGACTGAAAAACCGCGCGCCCAAAAGTGCGACGATTAGACCGATTAACGGGCTGAGCATGGTGAACCAAAGACTTATGGTAGTGACGAAAAGGCCGTGTGTTTTCATTAGTCATCCATCTTTTTCGTTAAGCTGCGACTGGCTGCGCCACATACAGAGCATCTTCTTTCTTGCTGAGAGCGCGGCGCAACTTGGCCAGGGCAATGTTTTGTAATTGGCGGATGCGCTCCCGCGTAACGCCGAAATTCTTACCTACATCTTCCAGAGTCTTTGGTGTTCCACCGTCGAGACCAAAACGCTGAGAGATGATGTTCTGCTCGCGTTTGTCCAGCACGTCGAGAAGCCCGTCCATTTCATCGATCAAGTTCTTGTCGCGCAGCGATTCGAACGGCGTTTGCGCCTCTTCGTCTCCGATCGTCTCGCCAAACTCCGTCGAGTCGTCGTCGCCAATCGGGCCGTCGATCGAAGCTGGGCGGATACCGAGACTTTTTAATCGCGCAACTTTTTCACCGGCGATACCGATCTCCTCGCCAAGTTCGTCATCGGTCGGTTCGCGACCAAGCTCTTCGCTCATCTGAAGCGAAACGCGGCGCACTTTCGCGACTTTATCAACAAGATGAACGGGCAACCGGATCGTTTTGCTCTGATTGGCCAAGGCACGCTTGATCGATTGTTTGATCCACCACATCGCGTAGGTGCTGAGCTTGGCGCCTTTCGCCGGATCGAATCGCTCGACCGCTTTCGTCAGGCCAATGTTTCCCTCCGAGATCAGATCAAGTAGCGGGAGACCGAGGTTCGTGTAATCCCGCGCGATCGTGACAACGAGCCGCAAATTTGCGTTGATCATCCGTTCGCGCGCTGCGGCGTCGCCCATCTTAATTTTTCCTGCGAGCTCGATCTCTTCTTGCGGCGTCAAAAGAGAAATTCGTCCGATCTCTTGCAGGTATCTGTTCAGTCCCGTATCATTTTCGTTCATGACCGAAAACTATTCGCTGGAGTGAATCCGGGGCTATAGCGCAGGCGTGGGATTTTCCGATGCCTCCTGCGAGTTGATACTCGCTCCCTCTTTCGAGATAACTTATCGGAAGAGAATCTTCGCCATCATGCCCTTATCTTCGTGCTTCAGCAGATGGCAGTGGAAGAGCGACATGCCGCGAATGATCGGATCAGTGAAATCCATCACCAGATCCACCGAGCTGCCATAGGAGACATTCACGGTATCAAGCCAGACTGGATCTTTCACTGGCTTATCGCCGACGCGATATGCCAGGAAGTGGACTTGATGGATGTGAAACGGATGCACTTCTTTGGTTGAGTTCGTTACGCGCCAGTGCTGAAGTGAACCGACATCTACTGTCAGCATGGGGCCGGAATTCATTTCGAATTTCTGTCCATTAATATAGAAACCCTGTTTGTCTTCAGTGAAGGTGACAACGAATTGCGGTTCGCTGGTTTCGACCCGTTTCAGAACTGTCGGCGAAAAAGTTGCGTAAACCGGCGCGCCGCCGAGTGCAGCCAGAGTGCGGGGATTCGATGACGGAGCTGATACGAGATCGGCCAGGACCATCGCGGGATTCGAATCGCCGTCCGGACCAGTATCGAAACAACGCGAGCGCAACGCAGCATGCGAATTCGCCGGCGGTCCGGTCACAATCGCTTCCACTCGTCCGGCTGGCGGAAGCAAGACGTGACTCATTGATCGGTTTCGAATTGACGGGTCGTGGTAGGCCAATGGCATTCCATCAACAGCGACTACGTCGAGTGAAACCCCATCCACTTCCAAATCTGCATACAAATCCGGACTCGCGTTTACGATCCGCCAAAACTGGCGCTCGCCCGGTGCGATGTCGATCTTCGGACGCAGCGTGCCGTTCACCGTGAAAGCTGCCTCTGGCTTTTCGGGCGCGGTGCCGCATCGCGTGGTTTGCATCGCGACCGAATCCATCACTTTCTTTCGTTCGGCGCCGTCGTTCGCCAAGACAAGATCGCGCAGCACCAAAATCCGCTCGCGCATGTTCTGCACTTCGGGCGCGTAACGCTCTATCCCCTCAACGACAATGGCTCCCGACATTCCATCGAGATCCTGAATGTAACTCTCGCCATGTGAGTGCGTGTGATACCAATAAAGTCCCGGAGGTTGTTGCGGCGCGACCTGCACCGCGTAATGCAATGTCTCTCCGGGTGAAGCCATCATGTCGAGAACGTCGTCCTGGGGCGCGTTGGGCGAGACGTGCAAACCGTGAAAGTGAAGATTGGTCATCTGCATGCAGGGATGTCCGAAACAATCTTCTTTCGATTGCGCAGCGAGGTCATTCTTGTATTCCACGTTCAGAGTGCTTCCGGGTTGCACGCGAATCACCGGCGGCGTGTTCTTGCCTTGATAGCGAAATCCGGATTTTCCTGTGTTTGGATCCGACGCGGCTGATAACGCGACTGGCGAAGTTGCCTGTGGCAGTTCAGGAAGCAATCCGCCTTGCACACTGGCAGTGGCTGAAAACAATCCGATCTGTGCGATCAAGCGCAGCGAATAGGGGGCGGGCTTTTGCAACATTTGCACCGACAAAATTATCGGTGGATGCGCAGCTGCGCGAAGGCGCAAGCGTAAGGTTTTTTGCTCCCTCTTTGGAGATACAGAGTGCGCAATTAAAATTGGAAACGAGCAAAGCAATGCATCAATCTGCAGCTGACCGGTGAAGAGAAATAAAATCTCAGGCGCAACGGAAGTCGGCGCAATCATACTCGCGGCCGGCGCTTCGACGCGGATGGGCACGTCCAAGCAACTCCTTCGTATCAACGGGAAAACAATGTTGAGACGCGCAGCGCGCGTGGCGATTGAAGCAGGATGTCGCCCGGTCGTGGTCGTGACTGGCGCGGACGCCGCGCGATCGAGAGAGGCTTTGCGCGGGCTCGATGTACTCGAAGCCGAGAACAAGCGATGGGAGTCCGGAATGGGATCATCCATTCACGCCGGAATCGAAGCCATTGTGTTGGCGAAACCGCAAATCGCAGCGGTGGTCGTAATGGTTTGCGATCAGCCTTTCGTGACGCGGGAGATCATTGCCGGACTTGTAACGACGCATCAGGAAACAAAGTGTTCCATCGCCGCCTCGCGTTACGGAAAGAGCTACGGCGTGCCGGCGTTATTTGGTCGAGCCCATTTTGCCGAATTGATGAAGCTCAAGGGCGCTGGCGGCGCGAGGCAAATCATTCAACGACATCTTGGGAAAGTTCACTTGCTGCCTTTCCCGAAAGGTAAGATCGACATCGACACGCCCGAAGATTTGGCGCGGCTTCAACAATAAACTAGGCGGCTTCGATGTCCGCGACGGCGATGCTGCTGCCAACATCACGGCCGCGTTCACGCAGGAAACCACCGCGTCGCTCCCAAAGGACAGCGGCAACTTCGGATACAATCGCCAATGCGATTTCTTCCGGAGCCTCACTGGCGATATCGAGTCCGGCCGGCGCATACAAATTCTTCAGACCCGCTTCAAAATCGGGCGGTCGATATTCGCTGAGGCGGCCGAGCAACTCGGCGTGACGTTTTTTCGGCCCGAGTAATCCGACATAACGAAGGTCGAGCGGAAGGACACGATCGAGCGCGAGAAGATCGCGACCAAAGTTGTGATTCATGACAAGCACAGCGGTCTGCGCATCCGTCCGAAAATCTTCCGGAAATTCGGATGGGTGACCGAACCGTTCCACAACCCAGCCGAGATTTGCAGCGAGTTGAGTGATCGGCTTGATCTCGGGGCCAGTGCCGAAGAGTAAGAGCCGGACTGGCGGCGGCACCGTATCTATTAAGATACCCGGTTGCTCGGTCAGCAGAGCATTCGCCGTGAGCAATTCGGAGCCAAGCGTCCCACCTTCAAAGCATACGCGAATGCGACAAACCGTGCGGGTCGCGAGCAAGCGCCCGATCTGCGTAATCAGATTTCCGTTTTGTCCTGCTGCCGGAAGCGGCTCGACAAGAATCTTCAACTGACCATCGCACCCATAAAGACGTTTGGTATCAAACGACAACACGATCGGCGAATTATCGTCGATGACTTTTCGTCCGTGACGAGCGATCTCTTCCTCCAAACAGCCGCCACTGAGAACACCCAAAGTGCCGCCATCGGAATCGATGAGCATGCGAGCGCCGGGCTTTCGATATGTCGATCCTTCCGTCTGGACAAGCGTAGCCAGAGCCCACGCGCGAGATGGATTCTCCGCGACGCGCCGAATCATTTGCTGCAATGCCTTCACTTGTTAGGCCAAAACGGACGATGTCAGCAGGTCTTCGATCTTGATTGGTAGTTCACGCACACGAACGCCGGTTGCGTGGTAGGTGGCTTCGGTGATCGCCGCGGCAATGCCGGCAAGGCCAATCTCGCCAATCCCGCGCGCACCGAGTTCGTTGATTTCCTTGTCGGGATAGTCCAGAAAGTGGACGTCGATTGCCGATGGAGCATCCGCGTTCACCGGCATCATGTAGTCGGCCAGGTTGCTGTTAATCGGCGCGCCGTTTTGCGGGTCGTAAGTCGTGTGCTCTAACAAGGCCATGCCGATGCCCATCACCACCGCGCCTTCGATTTGATTGCGCCCCGCGAGCGGATTCAAAATGCGCCCGGCATCGATAACCGTAACCACGCGGCTGACACGCAAGCGTGCGATTTCCGGTTGCCAGGTGACTTCCACGAAATGACAGCCGAATGAGTGCGTCGAGAATTTCGGTTTTGGATTGCCGAACGTTGCCTCGGACTTTCCGTTGCCGGTAACGAGGCGCACGTTGGCGCGACGAAGAACATCGGCGAACGGCACTCCGTTGCCGGGGGCGTCAGCTTTCACAAAAATTTTTCCTCCTTCGAAAGCCAAGTCGGCCGGCTTTTTCTTTTCGAACTGCGATCCGGGTGTCGTCGTTGCGATCGAGAATAGCGATTCGATCGCATGGTCCGCCGCGGCAAAAACCGCCGGCACCATCGACCCGGTGACCATTGAACCGCCCGAGATCGGACCTGCCGGCAGTGACGTGTCGCCAAGGACTACTTCGACTTTTTCGAGCGGCACACCGGTTTTCTCGGATGCGAGTTGCGCGAGGATCGTGTACGTGCCGGTGCCAATGTCCTGTGTTCCAGAAGCCACGCGCGCACTGCCGTCGTCGCGAAGCTGGACACTGGCTTCGGCGGGGAAACGTGCTGCGACCCATGCAGCTCCCGCCATTCCCCAACCGAGAATTAACCCATCCCGTTTCATCGAGCCGATTTCAGGTTTGCGTTGCGACCAGCCAAACTTTTCCGCGCCGAGATCGAGACACTCCAGAAAATGACGCGATGAAAAAGGAATGCCTAACGACTCGTCGATCTTTGGTTCGTTCAAAACGCGCAGCTTGACCGGATCGATCTTGAGTTGATCGGCCAACTCATTCATGGCCGATTCGGTAGCGTAGAGTCCAGGCACCGCGCCGGGGCCCCGCATCGCAGTCGGCGAGCCAACATTGCGCCGGGCGCGCCCGAATTTTACGCGAAGATTCGGCACGCTGTAATGGAACGGCGTGGCCTCGCCGCAGTCCTCGTGATAATTGTCGAGAATCGCCTGGTGATTGACGTAATCGTGCTGGAGCGAGACGAGTTTTCCATCGCTCGTCGCTCCCAAACGCACCCGTTGTTGGGTGCGCGGGCGATGCCCGACCGATTGGAACATCATCTTCCGGCTGAGAACCAGTTTCACCGGCTTGCCTAACTGTCGCGCGGCTGCGACCGCGAGCGGGCAATGCGTCCAGGGCCAAAGCTTGCTGCCGAAACCGGAGCCGACAAATTTCGTGACCACTCGCACATTCTCTTTCGGCAAGCCAAACATCTGCGCGAGAACGCTTCGAAGATTGAATATTCCCTGCGACTCTTCGTAAATCGTCAGGTTCGTGCCTTCCCAAATTGCGGTGGTGGACTGCAGCTCGATCGGATTATGCGTCTCGGTTGGCGTGACATACGTCTGGTCGAGCTTGACTGGTGCGCTGGCAAAAGTGCCTTCCGGATCGCCGCGCTCGCTTTCCACCCGCTTGGTCGGCTCAAACGAAGTATCAACTACATCCGGCTCATCATCCGCTTTGAGATCGGTTTCGACGTTTGGCTTTTCCTTAATGTAAGTGGCGCGAAGGGCGTCAGCCGCAGCTTTAGCGCTCTCAAACGTGTCCGCGACAGCGAGCGCGATGTATTGGCCGTAGTACCGAATGACGTCGTCTTCGAATGGCGGTCGCCGCTCATCGTTGATGCCTTCGAATCCCTGGCCTTTGGTCGAACGAAAAATCTTGCCGATGTTTCCCCGATGAAAAATTGCGCGAACGCCGGGCATTTTTTCGGCAGCGCTGATGTCGAGCTTGTCGATCTTGCCGTTCGCGATCGCCGCTTCGACCGGGACGGCATAGAGCAGCCCGGGGAAATGAAAGTCTGAAGCGTACTGCGCGACCCCCGTCACTTTCAAAGGACCGTCAACGCGCGGTGTCTTCCGACCGATCGGTGATGCCGTCTCCGTTTGTTGGGTCGTTGGCATGTTGCGCGGCTCGTTAGGCGGCTTGCGTTACTTGTTTCAAGGCGTGCGCAAGGCAGCGTTTGGCTAATTCGATCTTGAAGCCATTTTGGCTTTGCGGCTTGGCGCCGCGTAGCGCTGCCTCCGCCGCTTTGCGGAAGACAGCTTCGTTGGCCGGTTGATTGGTCAATTCCCCTTCCGCCTCAGTCGACCTCCAAGGCTTCGTGCCCACTCCACCAAGCGCAATTCGCGCGCGCGTTATTTTTCCATTCGCAGCCGTGATCACTACGGCAGCAGAAGCGAGCGCAAATTCGTAGGACGCGCGATCGCGCAATTTCAAATAAAGCGAGCGGCTTCCAGAAGGAAGCGCCGGCAGGGTAACATGCGTAATCAGATCGCCTGGCTCCAAAACGGTTTCGCGTTGCGGCGTGTTTCCCGGCAAGAGATGGAAATCCGCAATCGGAATACTGCGCTCGCCCTTCGGTCCGCGCACATGGATGGTCGCTTCCAACGCCGCCATGGCCACGTTCATATCCGATGGATTCGTCGCAATGCAGTGTTCGCTCGTGCCAAGAATAGCCAGACCGCGATTCACGCCCGTGATTGCCGCGCAACCCGATCCCGGCTCGCGCTTGTTGCACGGCATGTCGGTCGATCGAAAATACATACAGCGCGTTCGTTGCAGCAGATTGCCACCGGTAGTCGCCATGTTGCGAAGCTGCACCGTTGCGCCGCTCAGAATTGCTTCGGATAAAACCGCGTAGTTCTTTTGAACGACCGGGTGATGCGCTAAATCGGAATTGCGAACCGTGGCGCCAATCGTGAGGCCGCCGTTCGGCAACATGTCGATCTTGGCCAGCGGCAACCGGTTGATGTCGATCAACGTTTGCGGCGTCTCGACGTTCAACTTCATCAGGTCGATCAAGGTTGTGCCGCCGCCGATGAAGCGAATGTCCGCTCCTTGTTGCGCCGTCTTTGATTTTGCCGCGGTCGCGATCGCTTGCCCGGGATCATTTGCGCGCGTGAGTGCGAAAGTTTTCATCCGGTTTTCTTGGCGTCGTCATTTTTCCGCACACTCTGAATGGCGGCGACGATGTTCGGGTAAGCGCCGCAGCGGCAGATATTGCCGCTCATACATTCTTTGACATCGGCGTCGTCCGGTCCGCACGGCTCTTTCAACAGTGCTACCGCGGACATGATCTGTCCGGAGGTGCAGTAGCCGCATTGATACGCGTCATTGGCAACGAACGCAGCTTGAACGGCGTGTAAATTTTCCGGCTGTCCGATTCCTTCAATGGTTGTGATTTCCTCGCCATCGTGCATCGCGGCGAATGAAAGGCAGGAATTCACGCGGCGGCCGTTGACGTGGACCGTGCACGCGCCGCATTGGCCGTGATCGCATCCCTTTTTCGATCCGGTCAGATGCAGATGTTCGCGGAGACAATCGAGAAGCGTCGTGCGCGGATCGATCCGCAAATCGTATTTCTTGCCGTTAACCGTCAGCGTTACCGGAATCGCATCCTTCGCCGCGGCTGAAACTCCTTGCTGCACTTTTTCGGAACGTTGCCCCAGACTTGTCATAATAGGAGCGCCCGTTGCCAGCAAGCTGGCCATGCCCAATCGCGACAGAAAAGTTCGGCGGGTGGATTTCCCGAACTCCGGGCGCCTTTCTGCGTCCGGCTTTTCGTTAGGTTCGCTTCGATCGGACATCCAAACCTCCGCGATCCCTAAGAATGAGTCGCCCTCGCGCTTCGGGCAAGCTAGTTTTCAAAATTTCCTTCCGTCGTTGGAAATAAGGCAACGCCGTCATTTTATAGCTGGATCAAACCCCGTTTCGTCGCATTGGCGACCGCTTCGGTCCGGCTGATGACGTTGAGCTTGGCGAAAATACTTTTCACGTGCGACTTCACCGTGCCCTCGCTAATAAAGAGAGCGGAGCCGATCTCTTTGTTGCTCTTGCCTTGCGCCATCAACTTGAGCACGTCGATTTCGCGTTCGCTCAATGTCTCGCCGCTGACGCGGTCTGCGAGCTTCATAGCGAGATGCACTGGAACGCAAGTTTCGCCGGCATGCACGCGGCGGATGCAGTCCATCAGCGCTTCGCGCGGCACGTCTTTGAGCAGATAACCTTTCGCACCGGCTTGAATGGCGCGGTAGATATCTTCGTCGCCGTCGAATGTTGTTAGGACAATGATGCGCGCTTTTTCGTTATCGCCGCGGATTTCTTTAATCGCACCGACGCCATCCAATTCCGGCATGCGCAGATCGAGCAACGTCACGTCAGGATGATGTTGCTTCCAAAGATCGACAGCTTCGCGTCCGTTGCTCGCTTCGCCGATGACGGTCATGTCGGCTTTCCGGGTGATGAGTGAAACTAGGCCTTCGCGGACAACGCTGTGATCGTCGGC
>WNFT01000883.1_pt1 | contig 26041 bp, 26 predicted proteins | sample 5400191 | NCBI WGS metagenome assembly WNFT01 (sample SAMN13153359, study PRJNA577476) | soil metagenome | isolation source: 80 cm saprolite under Madrone tree | place: USA:California | collected 2016-06-14 | reverse complement strand
CGGCGGCGCCGTAGAAGGGGACGGCCGCGTTCAGATCGCCGCCGAGCGTGACCGCCAGGAAGTTGGTCGTGCCGCCGCCCCAGCAGAACCCCGTGACCCCGAGCTTGCCGGTGGAGAGCGCCTGCGATTTCAAGAAACGTGCGCTGTTCACCATGTCCGTGCGCAGCTTGGCCTGGTCGAGGCCGGCCTGGAGCGTGCGGCCGTCGTCGTCGTTGCCCGGGTAGCCGCCGACCGGCGAGAGACCGTCGGGAGCCAGGGCCAGAAACCCTTCGGTCGCGACGCGACGAGCGACATCCTCGATGTACGGATTGAGCCCTCGGTTCTCGTGGATCACCAGGACGGTGGCGAACGGCCCGGGCGCATTCGGCTGCACGAGGTACCCGCGCATCGTGCCGGAGGTGCCGCCCTGAGACGGATAGGTCACGTATTTGGCCTTGATGCGCTGGTCGGTGAAGGAGATCGTCTGGGCGAGCGCGTAGCGGGGCAACAGCGCCTCGGCCATGGCCAGCGCGGACACGCCGCCGACCGTCAACACGCCGGCCCGCTGCAGGAACTCGCGCCGGTCGATGCGCCCGTGGCAGTACTCGTCGTAGAGATCGAACACGCGCTGATCGATCTCGCTCCTCGTCGTAAAGATCGAAGACACGCTGGTCGATCTCGCTCTGGGTCAGCTCGGTCATGGCTCGATGCCTCCTCACACCTTCACGAACGTCTTACCCGGGAAGGTGAGCTTGAGATCGCCGCAGATCGCCTCCGCGGCATTGCGGCCCGGGCCCATCGTGATTCCCGAGCCGGGGTGGCTGCCGGCGCCGCACAGGTAGACGTTCGCGACCGGCGATCGGTAGTCCGCGAATTCGGGGATCGGGCGGAAGCCGCCGACCTGATACGGCAGGAAGGCGCCGTGCTGGTGCGTGCCCTGGACCGCGCTGCGCATACGGCGCTCGTAGTCGACCGGCGACTGCACGCTGCGAGCGACGATGCGCTTGCGGATCCCGGGCAGGAACGCGTCGTCGATCCACTCGAGGATGCTGTCGGCGTAGCGCTCCTTGATCTGGCTCCAGTCCGTCCCGGTGATTGTTCCCGCGGCGTCGCCGGTGACGCGGTAGGGGACGAAGTGAACGATGAACTTCATCAGGCCCTTGCCGGCGGGAGCGCGGCTCGGATCGACGACGGCCTCGTTGATGATGCCGACCATCGGGTCCTTCGGCAGGCGCCCGGCGCGAATGTCCACGAAGCTCGCCGCGAGATCGTCGAGTGACGCACCGGAGGCGTGCAGGTAGCACACCGTCGCCGGCTCGGGGCCGGCCTTGAAAGCAACCGGCTGATCGAGCGCGGCGTAGATCCCGAAGAACGACGGCCCCCACTCGTAACGCCGGAGCCTGCTCGCCGCCTCCGCGCCGATGATCGCTTCGCCGAGCAGATCGAGCCCGATGTGGCGCGGATCGGCGTTGGCCGCGACCACACCGTCGACTCCGATGCGCTCGCCGTCGGCCAGGCGAACGGCGACGGCTCGCCCGTTCTCGACCACGATGGAGGCGACCTCGGCGTTGGTTCGGATCGTTCCGCCACGCGCCCGCAGCACCTTCGCGAGCGCTTCGCTGACGCGATGCATGCCGCCCCGGACGAGGCTGCAGCCAACGTCCTGGATCGCCGCTACGAACATCCACGCGAAGTGGCCGCCGAGCGGATCGTCGGGAGCAAGTCCGGCGTGCAGCCCGGCCGACGCGAAGAAGAGCCGCATCTCCGGGCTCTCGAAGGTCTCGTCGACCCAGTTGCGCGCGGTCTGCATGAGGAACCGATAGCCGTCCGCGCCGTGGGGCGCGCCGAGCTCCTCGGCGAGACTCTCGGGCCGGCTGTACATGGCGCGCACGATGGTGGGCTTGGCCGCCGCGAACCGCGCGTAGAGCGTCCGCCACGTGTCGGCGTCGCGCCGCGAAAACTTCATGATGCTGGCCGCCGTGGTCTCGACGTCCCGGCCGATCACGAAGGAGCGGCCGTCGGGAAAGATCTGCGCCCAGTTCGGGTTCGGCGTGATCAGCTCGAGCCCGTGCTCGGCGAGCCCGAGCTCGTCCGGCGAGGGAGAGAGCTTGGCGACGAGGTAGCCGCTCGCGTGAACGTCGGAGAGATGGCCCGGCGCGGCGGTCTCCTCGGAGATCGTCATCCCACCGATGGTCGCGTCGCGCTCGAGCACGATGACCCTGAGCCCGGCCTTCGCGAGATAGCAGGCGCACGTCAGGCCGTTGTGTCCCGCGCCGATGACGACCGCGTCGTACGAGGCCATGGGCGGACGGATGATCATGCGGCCCGAGCGGCGGTGTCAAGAAGGGGTCCGATCATGAGGCATAATTGGCGGACCCTGAACCTCACGAGGACCCGCCGATGGACTTCGAGGTCACATACACCGAGGAGCAGCAGCGCTTCCGCCATGAGGTCCGCGCCTGGCTGGACGCCAATGTCACGTCCGGGCTGACGCGGATTCCGGTCTCCGACGACGACAGCCGGCGGCGCTATCACGAGCTGCGCGCGCTCGGCCGCAAGCTCGGCGCCCGCGGCTGGCTCTATCCGCGCGCGCCGCAGGCATACGGCGGCGGTGGCCTCGACGTCGATCACACGATCATCCTCGAGGAAGAGGTGGACCGCGTCGGCCTCGCGCTGCCGCCCTACTACGACAGCGGCGGCAAGCTCGGCTCGGCGACGATCCTCGTGTGGGGCACCGAGGCTCAGAAGCAGGCGTTTCTTCCACCCATCTTTCGGGGTGAGGTGCGCACGTGGCAGTTGCTGACCGAGCCCGGCGCCGGCTCGGACCTGGCCGGCGTCACCACGGCGGCCATTCGCGACGGCGACGAGTACGTCATCAACGGCCAGAAGATCTTCGTCGGCAGCGACCACGGCACCGACCGCATCTGGATGATCGCGTGCACGAATCCGGGCGGCGTCCGCCACGAGAACCTGTCGTGGTTCATGATCGACGCCGATCTTCCTGGCATCACCGTGCAGCCGATGGAGCTGATGGGCACGGGCGGCGAGGGCGGCACCGACCCGGTGCAGAAGAACACGGTGTTCTTCGATCAGGTGCGTGTGCCCGCGTTCAGTCTGGTCGGCGGCGAGAACCAGGGCTGGAAGGCGGCCAGCACGCATCTCGAGCTGGAGCACGGCGCCGGCGGCCGCATCGGCCGCAACCGCGTGTGGGACCGGCTGCTGCGCTACTGCCAGGAGACCAAGCGCGACGGCGTCCCGCTCAGCCAGAATCCGGACACGCGCGACCTGCTCGCCGACATCTATATACGGACGGAGGTCCAGCGGCTCTTCGGCCTGCGCAACTTCTGGCTGACGTACGCCAAGCGCCCGCGCTCCTACGAGGGCCCGCAGCTCTCCTACTACCGGAAGATGGCCGGCCTCTGGATGACCGGCGCGATCCTGGAAGCCGTCGGCCCGGCCGCGCTCACCACCGATCCCACGTGGGGCTCGGTCGACGGCTTCCTCGAGCTGCAGCAGCGCAACGGGATCATCGCCGTGCACCCGGGCGGCACCGCCGACGTCCAGCGCGTGAGCATGGCCCGACGCATCGGGATCGGCCGCGCCGCGCGCGAGAGCGCCGGGACTGTTCATTAGTCGGGGGGAGCGACGCCGCTCCCCCCGATCCCCCCACCGGGATTGCGCGAGGTTCTGGGACGTCGATGGCGCCGGCAAAGCCGGCGCTCGGAGGGGACGCGGACAACGATGAAGTTGCACGGGGTGGACTGAGAGGACACCGACATGCCTGTCGAGTACGAGAAGCGCGATCACATCGGCATCGTCACGCTCAGCCGCCCGACGGCGCGCAACGCCTGGGGCGCCGACTTCAACGAGGGGATCGAGCGTCACTTCGACGCCATGGAGGAGGACGACGACATCCGGTGCGCCATTCTCACCGGCGACGAGAGCGGTGGCGCGTTCTCGGCCGGCGCGAACCTGAAAGATCCGAAGACGCACACGATGGACTCGGCGGCGGAGCTGATCAAGAGCATCCCGAAGCGGAAGCACCGCGCGTTCGAGGTGCTCGGCAATTTCCCGAAGCCGTTGATCGGCGCCGTCAACGGCTACGCGGTCGGCATCGGCTGCATCGTGACGTTCTGCTGCGACCTGCTCGTCGCGTCGGACCGCGCGGAGTGGCGGCTGCCGCAAGTCGCGCTCGGCATCCTGCCGGCCTATGGCGGCGCCGTGCGCCTCGCGCGGCTGGTCGGCCGCGGACACGCGATGCGGATGACGCTCGGCATCCCGCTGCCGGCCGAGGAGGCGCATCGCATCGGCCTGGTCCAGTGGCTCGTGCCGCACGCCAAGCTCATGGACAAGGCGCTCGAGGTGGCGGCCCACGTCGCCTCGCTGCCGCCGCTGGCCGCGCGGCTGGCCAAGGAATCGCTGGTGCGCGGGCTCGACATCCCGAACCTGTCGGACGCCTCGCTCGTCGACCTCTACCGCTTCGCGGTGCTCGAGCAGACCGAGGACAAGGCCGAGGGACACCGCGCCTGGCGTGAGAAGCGCAAGCCCGCATTCCGCGGGCGCTAGGAGATTAAATATGGAGTTCCATGGTGTGGACGTGGGGACGCAGTTCAAGCGGATGCGCGAGCTGGTGCCGGAGGCGTATCGCGCCTTCCTCGACTTCGACAAGGTCGCGTTCAAGGACGGCGCGCTGCCGAAGAAGAGCAAAGAGCTGATCGCGCTCGGCATCGCGCAGATCACCCAGTGCCCGTGGTGCATCCAGGCTCACACGCAGAAGGCGGCCATGGCCGGCGCCGGTGATGCTGAAATCGCCGAGACGATCTTCGTGGCCATGGCGATGGCAGCCGGCGCCGCCTGGAGTCACGGCGGGCTGGTCCTGCAGTGCCTGCAGGAGCACAAGGGCGCCTGACCATGGACCTGGCCCTGACCGAATCTCAGGAGATGCTGCGAACGTCTGCCCGCTCGTTCGTCGAGCGCGAGGCGCCGACGCACACGATCGTCGCGCTCCAGCGCGAGACGTCGAGCCTGGTGCCCGCGCTGTGGCGCAAGGCCGTGGACGTCGGCTGGCCCGGCATTCTCGTGCCCGCGGAGTACGGCGGCAGCGAGAGCACGCTCACCGACGCCGCGGTGCTCTTCGAGGAACTGGGCCGCGGACCGGTGCCTGGCCCGTTCTGGAGCTCCGGCGTACTCGGCGCTCTCACGGTGCTGGAAGCGGCGAGCGCGCAGCAGAGAAACGCCATCCTGCCGGCGGTCGCGCGAGGCGAAATCATCCTCAGCGTGGCCATCACGGATCCGAACACCTCGTGGGGACCTCAAGCGGTCACGTTGCGGCCGCAGCGCATCGGCGATCGCTATCGGCTCGACGGCACCAAGTTGTTCGTGAGCGACGCCACCGCGGCGACTCATCTGATCGTGGCCGTGCGCAGCGGTGACGGGCCCGCGGACGTGAGCCTGCTGATGGTCGATGGGCGAGCGCGCGGCGTGAGGACGCGCCGGCTTCCGGGCTTTCTCTCGTGGCAGGACGAGGTGACGCTCGAGGGCGTCGAGGTCGCAACGACGGATCTTCTCGGTGGCCGCGAGAGCCAGGGCTGGGCGCAGCTCGAGCGTGCGCTCCTCCGCGCGCTGCCGGTGCTGTGCTCGTTCATGGTCGGCGGGTGCCAGGCGGTGTTCGATCTGTCGGTGACGCACAGCCAGCAGCGCGTGCAGTTCGGCGTGCCGATCGGGAAGTTCCAGCGTGTGCAGGATCACATCATCCGGCTGGTCAATCATCTCGACGGAGCGCGCTGGACCACGGCCGAAGCGCTCTGGAAGCTCGACACGGGACGTCCGGCCGCCGACGCCGTGCACCTGGCCAAAGCGGTCGCGAGCGAGGGCTACCTCGAAGCGTGTAACGCGGCCCACGAGGTGCACGCCGGCCAGGGCAGCCTCACCGAGTACGGCCTGGCCGCCCACACTCAGATGTCGCGCACGCTCTTCGCCTACCTCGGCGATCCGCGCTGGCACAAGCGCCGCATGGCCGACGTTCTCGGGTGGTGACCTCACGCTGTCGACGCTGACGGGTGCAGACTTACCGGCAACCCCCGGGCAATTGCCTGGACGATGGATCGCGGCGTGAGGACCGAAAGCTCGGCGTTTTCTCGCAGGGATTCACGCCCCGCGTAGCCGCCAGGAGTCCAGCGGAGCAGGCCGCGCTCGTGCACGAGAAAGGCGCGGTGCTCGTCGTCCGCGACCATCACGCCGATCGGAAGGCGCGACAGCCGGTCGCGATAGGTGCGCTTCGCTCCACCGGTACCGAGGCGCTCGGCGTGGAGCACGCGATCCATGTCGTCCGCCGAGGGCCGCGCCAAAGTGGTCAGGTCGGGGTTGGCGACGGCCCAGCGCTCGCGAAACAGGTCGTAGCGAGTCCGCTGGCACTCGGCGCACGGGCGATGGCCGGCAGCGAGTGCGGTGGCCTCGTCGAGGAAGAACAGCTCGGTGTAGCGGCCGGGCGTCATCACCGTTCGCCGGCGGCCCTTGAACTCCAGCAGGCAGGCGATCCAGCGCCGGCTTACGAACGGGCGCACGATCCGCTGGGCAGTATCGTGAAGGCAGCCGCCACGGTTTCCCATCAGGGTGCCGCGCTCCGGGGTAGCGATCAGCTCGCCGAATGGCGTGACGCGATTCTGTCGAGGCAACGAATCAGGAGTATACGGTAGTGTCTCGGCGTGACTCTGATGCCCGCGATGGAAGCGGCGCGTCGACGGAGGAAGCTCAATGTGCACAAGCACGCTGCGCGCAGTCGCCTGTACGGCTGCCACATTTGCGGTAATTCTCCTCGGCGCAGCGGCGGACGCTCAAAACCTCGCCCCAGCGGGGCCGGGGTCCCAGGTCGAGGCGGCACCACGCCCCGGGGGGCGTCCTGCCGTCGAGGGCTACATTCACAATGAAAGGTACGTCTGGCTGAGCGATGTCCGTGTCAGGGTGGAGGTATTAAACGCCGATGGAATCGCGGTGGAGGAAGCCTCCGGCTGGGTCGTCGGCAACATTCGCCCGGGTGGCAGGGGATACTTCGCCGTGGCGGTCAAGCGGCTCGGAGCATCCTACCGAGTGAGTGTCGTATCGTTCGACGTGGTTCCTCAAGGCGGCGTCTGAAGGTGCTCGCGGTCAGCGAATCTTCTCGACGACCTCCGCTCCGGTCATCCCGGCCTTGATCCCGACGTGCGCGGCGGCGGTAGAGACGCTGACGAGCCTCGCGGCGAGCATGTCGTCGAAATCCTTCACGCCGGTGACGATCGCGCCGACCTCACCCGTCTTGTTGAACGTCTCGACGTTGAGGTAGCCGCACGCCAACACGCCCCCGGCGCCGCGGATGACGAGAAGCGGGAGCTTCAGATCAATACGGTGCCGTTCGAGTCCTTCCCAATTCATCGTTTCTTCTTCGTCCCGTCCTCCCGCGCCCGGTTCTCTGACCAGCAGGAAGTCTGGGCCTCGCCGGCCGGCCCGGCAATGGGACTTTGGTCGGATTCATCGGCTGGTAGGGCGTGACCGCGCTCGATCACCCCAAACTGTCCGCCTCGTAGGGTAAGGTCGGTATGCCCGCGCGTGGACGTGTCAGCCGCCGCGGGGGATAATCCTGGGGCCAATGCGTATGCGAGTGACCGAGGAGCGCCGCGGAGCGAGATGAGCGACCAGCCGTTCGCCGGCGTCACCGTGCTCGAGTTCGGCCACTTCATCGCCGTGCCGTGGGCGGGACAGGCGCTCGCCGACGGTGGCGCCCACGTGATCAAGATCGAGCCGCAGGAGGGCGAGCCGAGCCGCCACATCGCTCCGCTCGGCGGCGGCGAGAGCCGTCACTTCCTGATCCGCAACCGCGGCAAGCACACGCTGCCGCTCGACCTCCGCCATCCCGACGCGCGCGCGATCCTCGACGCACTGCTCGCCCGCGCCGACGTCGTGCTGGCCAACATGCGTCCCGGGCTCGCCGCCGAGCTCGGCCTCGAGTACGAGCAGCTCGCGCCGCGCTACCCGCGGCTCGTCGTCGGCACGGTGACGGCGTTCGGCCCGCACGGGCCCGATGCCGCACGCGCCGGCATGGACCACGTCGTCCAGGCCCGGAGCGGCCTCATGGTGACGGGCGGGCGTACGAAGGACGGCCTGCCCACGTCCGGCGAGTCGCCGATCGCGGATTACATGGCGGCCGCGCTGCTGGCCTTCGGCGTCACCTCTGCGCTCTACCGGCGCGAGCGGACCGGGCGCGGCGGGCGCGTGGACACCTCGCTCCTGCTGGCCGCGCTCGCGCTCCAGAACAACCTCATGGTGCGCGTGGACGCGCTCGACGGCGCCCGCGACGCCGGCTTCCTCGACTGGCTCGGCCGGGCGCGCGGCGGCGGCGTCCCGTTCGCCGAGCAGGTGGAGCGGATGCCGCGCAATCGCGTGGTCGCTTCGCAAGCGATCTACATCCGAACCTATGCGACGAAGGACGCCGCGCTCGCCGTCGCGTGCGGCAGCCCGTCGCTCAGGCGGAAGTTCATCGTTGCGGTCGGCCACGAGGATCCCGCGCTGACCGGCAGCGTCCCCGACGTCAACGCCCACTACGCGGCGCTCAAGCCGGCCGTCGAGGCCACGCTCGCCTCGCGCACGACCGCGGAGTGGCAGGCCCACCTCGACGCACAGGGTGTTCCGGCCAGCGGCGTGTCGCTGCCGATCGAGATGCTGGACGACCCGCAGCCCGCCGCCAACGGCATGTTCCACCGCTTCGATCACCCGACGCTCGGACCGGCGACGGTGCTTGGCCCGCCCGTCCGCGTCGACGACGGTTTCGTGCCGGGACCCCCGACGCCAGCGTTCGGCAGCGAGGCGCGCGCAATCCTCGCGTGGGCTGGCTTCGACGACGGGGACATCACGCGCTTTCTCGCCGAGGCCGTGCTCGATACCAGCCGGCGGCCAACCTGAACCGCAGGCGTTGGAGGTCAGCATGGACGGACATTCCACCGAGCGCCGCGACTTCCTGAAGCAGATCACGGCCCTGGGCGCGGCACCGATCGTCGCCAGCTTGCAGCCGGATCTCGCCCGAGCGGGGCAGAAGAGCGCCTACGATCCCTCGGCCCGATTCGAGCTCAAGGTCACCGAGGTGGAGTTCCTGCGCACGCCCAGGGGGCGTCAGCTGATGGCCCGCGTGTATCAACCGCAGGGCGCGGGGCCATTTCCGACGGTGCTCGATCTCCACGGCGGCGCCTGGCGTCGCAAGGACCGCTTCGCCGAGGAGCCGATGGACCGCGCCATCGCCACCAGCGGCGTCCTCGTCGTCGCCATCGATCTGAGGCTTTCGGAAGAGGCGCCGTACCCGGCCTCGGTGCAGGACGCCAACTATGGCGTGCGCTGGCTCAAGGCGAGAGCCGTCGAGTGGAACGGCGACCCGACGAGAATCGGCGTGTACGGAAGCTCCAGCGGCGGCCACGTCGCCCAGTTGCTGGCCATGCGCCCGCGCGATCCGCGGTACAACGCGTTGGCCCTGTCAGCAGCGCCCACCGTCGACGCGACGGTGGCGTACGTCGCGACCCGCTCGCCGATCAGCGACCCGTACGCCCGCTTCCAGCAAGCCGAGCGGATGAAGCGCGAAGGGATGATCGAGAACAGCCGGATCTACTTCAACCCGTGGGACACGATCTACGAAGGCAATCCGCAGCTGATGCTCGAGCGTCGCGAGGCCGTCACGCTGGTGCCGATGCTGATCATGCAGGGTGCGCTCGACGACAACGTGCTGCCGGCCGTTCAGGAGAAATTCGCCGCGACCTACAAGGCGGCCGGCGGCGTGTGCGAGCTGACCGTGTTCGAGGACAGTGAGCACGAATGGGTGGCCAAGCCCGGGCCGCAGACCGAGCGCGCCCGCGAGATGGTCAAGGCGTTCATCGCGCGCCAGCTGAAGACGTAGCCGGCTACGCGTGCAGGAGCTCGATCGCCTCCTCGTAGACCTCCATGTTCTTGCCGTAGGAGATGGCCGACGCCTGGGCCGCGCTCACCAGGTGCCGCCAGCGCCACGGCAGCCGCGTGGCGTGAAACTCCTCGAACGTGGCCTGGTGGTGCTTGAAGGCGTGCATCTCGGTGAAGTTGTCGTGCACGACGATCTCGGCGAGACGGCTGATCAGCGCGGCCGGGTCGTACCCGAGGTCGGCGTACTGCTGCGCGAGGTTCACGGTGTTCTTCACCTCGGGCACCGCGCGCATCAGCCCGAGGTTGGTCACCTTCGACCAGTCGGTCGGCGGCTGCGTGTAGATGCTCTCCGCGAGCGCGTCCAGTAGCTCGCCCTGGGTGCGAGAGGGCAGCGCGGCGACGGCGGCCGGGTCCGGCTGGGGCGGCGGCTCCATGCGATTCTGCGTCGAGCGCACCTCGGGCCCCGTGTGCCACGTCAGGAGCGCGAGCAGCCTGTTGCGAAGGCTCACGCCGTCCAGCTCCAGGAGATACCGACGCAGGTTCGCGCCCGTGTGCAGGTGCACGTCCATCGGATTCCCGGTGAGCGATCGCATGAACAGGCCGGCGGCGCCGATCGACAAGGCCTCACCGGTGCCCTGGAGCGACAGACCATCGGCGAGGGCCGTTGCGAGCATTCTGGGGATCTCCGCATAGGCGTCGCAGCGGTTGATCGTCTCGCCCAGGCGGCCGATCTCCGGCGTCTCGTCCGGGCTCGTGTGGAACCGGAGCGGGCGCTTCAGGAGCTCGTACTCGTCGAGCAGCGGCTCGATGTCTCTGAGCGGAGGCGGGGTGGGGAACCGGCTGACGTACCGGACGGCCGGGCGCATCAGGAACGGCGTGTGCTCGCGGCCCAGCCAGTCGAGGGCGCGCCACGTGAACATCGGGAAGATGAAGTAGTGATCGTCGAGCGTGTTCTTCGGGATCGCCACGGTCAGCAGCAGGTCCAGCGCCTCGCCGTGGGGGACGTTGTCCCAGAGCCACAGGAAGGCGTGATCCGCGGCGTTGTAGAGGCCGCGATCCACCGCGGCGAAGAACGCCTTCTTCGTGGCCTCGACGCCGCCCGAGTCCACCGGCTCGGCGTCCGCCAGGATGTACGGGCCCATGCCCGGATGATTGATGTGCTTGTTCGACAGCGCCACGTGCTGGAGGATCGGCAGGAAACGCTGCTCGCCCGCCACGCGCTCGACCGTGTGATGGAGCGCGTGGATCCCGACGAGCGGGTGGAGCGGGCCGCCATGGTGGCCGGGCGGCAAGTCCGAGGACCGAGTGACGGCGAGCGCGGAGGCCGTCAGGAGCGTCTTGACCGGCAGGCCATCACGCAGCTTGTCCAGGGTGGCCTCGAGGATCCGGCTCCCGTCGGTCTCCTCGATGAACTGCACCAGCGGCTCGATGTCATCGGCAAACCGGACGGGCCTGTGCATGGTCTCTCTCCTCCGCTCTCCAGAAAGGGCGTCGCGCCTGGAATCCTACCGCGGAGCCCGACCGTGCGCATCAGTCTCGTGAACGCCGCGCGCGACCTTGACCTCCCCGACGGCCGAGCGTAGCTTCGCGGCCATGGATCCAGCCGAGATCGACGTTCCGCACGCCGTCGTCCGCGTCCTCGAAGAAGCCGGCATCCAGTTCGTCTTCGGCATGCCGGGCGGCGACACGGGTCGCATCTTCGACGCGCTCTACGATTCCACGCGTATCAAGACCATCCTCGTGCGCCACGAGCAGGTGGGCTCGATCATGGCCGAGATGTACGGGCGGCTCACCGGCAAGCCCGGCGTCGTCATGGGCCAGGGGATCTTTCTCGCCTGCAACGCGCTCTTCGGCACCCTCGAGGCCGTGAAGGGCGCGTCGCCGATGCTGCTGCTCGCCGACTTCACCGACATGGCGCCCTTCCAGCACCACGCGCCCTACCAGGCGGGCACCGGCGAGCACGGCAACCACGACCTGAGGAACCTCCTCGCGAGCGCCACCAAGTACACCGCGGCCGTGTACGAGCCGAAGCAGGCGATGCAGACGATCCAGCTCGCCATCAAGCATGCGACCACGGGCACGCCGGGCCCGGTCGCGGTCGTCTTCGGCAGCCGATCGCTGCAAGGCACGGTGAAGACGAAGCGCCCGCCGCGCGTCCATGCGACCGATCGCGTTCTGGCGCCGAACGTCCTGCGTCCCGCCGCCGCCGACGTGGCGCGTGTCGCGGAGATGCTCCTCGCGTCATCGAGCCCCGTCATCCTCGCGGGCAACGGCGTGCACGCCTCTCGCGCGTGGTCGGAGCTGACGGCGCTGGCCGATCTCCTCGCGATTCCCGTGGCCACGACCGCGACGGGCAAGAGCGCGATCGCCGACGTGCATCCGCAGGCACTCGGCGTGTTCGGGAACTGGGGCCAGGCCGTCGCCAACGAGGTGGTGTCGGCCGCGGACACCGTGCTCGTCGTCGGCTCGCGCCTGGCGCCCACCGACACCTGCTTCGAGAACCCCGAGCTGCTCGACGCCGATCGCCAGAGATTCCTGCAGATCGACGTGGACGCGCTCAACGTCGGACGGCACTTCCCGGTGGCGGCCGCGCTCGTCGCGGACGCCCGCGAGGCGCTGGCCGCGCTCGTCGCCGAGCTCACGCCCCGGATCACGTCAGCGAAGCGCGACACCATGGCGCGGCGCCGCGCTCACGTCGCCGAGCTCAAGAGCCTGCATCGGTACTTCGCCGCACCCGAGCAGCAATTGGACGACGTCCCGCTGAGGCCGGAGCGCGTCATCACCGAGCTCGCACGCCGGCTCGGGGAGCGTGCGGTGGTCACCATGGACGCGGGCGCCAATCGCCTGTACATGACGCACTACTTCCAGTGCCGCGGGGCAGGAACGGTCTATCAGCCGTCCTCGATCGGCGGCATGGGCTACGCGCTGCCGGCCGCGATGGCGGCGAAGCTCGTGGCGCCCGAGCGCGACTGCGTGGCGGTGTGTGGCGACGGCGGCTTCGCCATGACGATGAACGCGCTGTTCACCGCGGCCCAGTACGAGATCCCCGTCGTCACGGTCGTGCTGAACAACAGCGTGCTCGGCTGGGTGAAGGACGGCCAGCGACGCCGCGGCAATCGCTTCATCGCCTCGGAGCTCGGCCGGCAGGACTACGCGCGGATCGCGCAGTCGATGGGCTGTCAGGGCATCCGCGTCGAGACGATCAAGGACCTCGTCGGCGAGCTCGACCGCGTGCGCGGTGCCACGGCGCCGATCGTCCTCGACGTCGTGACGACCGAGGACGCTCCCTTCTGGCAGGTGCAGTCGCCGCTGGCGAAGGAAGGACCGGGCGGGGAATGACGATCAAACCCGTGATCGAGGAGCGCCACGGGTTTGCCGGGGCGCTCCGAGCGTTGGGGGGCGTGGGGGGCCATGTCGGGGCCCCCCACGTGAATCGATGAGACACGGATTCCGCGTGATCGATTCGGACACGCACGTCAACCCGTCGATGGACGTGCTGCTGCGGTACGCCGACACGCCGCTGCGCGACCGCATGGACGATCTCGCGCCGTATCTCAGGAAGGTGAAGGTCTCGCCCGGCCGCGGCGACGCCGAGGACCAGGAGCACGCCACCATCCTGTCGATCAAGCAGCTGCGCTACTCGCGCGTAGCCGGCGAGAAGCCGCGCGCGGCGACCGGACCGGAAGGCGATCGCGGATTCCTCTCGGCGCGCACGCACATGGTCACGCGTCAGCCGATCACTCCGCGCGTGGCCGACGACAACGCGAAGGGCCGGCTCGCGGACATGGATACCGAGGGCCGCGACATCGACTTCATCATCCCTGGCCCCTGGGCGTATGGCACGCCGGCGCTCGCGCCCCATCTCACCCGGGGGCTGGTCGATGCCTATCACCGCTACATGGCGGAGTACTGCGCGGCCGACCCGCGCCGTCTGAAGAGCATGGTCCTCGCCCCGGCGACCGATCCGGCGGCGAGCGCGCACGTCATCGAGAAGCTCGCGAACGACGACTGGGTGGCGGCGGTGTGGCCCCTGCTGCCCGAGGGATTGCCGCTGGACGATCCTGACCTGGAGCCGATCTGGGCGGCGGCGAACGCGGCGGATCTGCCGATCATGTATCACGGCTTCACCATCGAGACGCCGTACTTTCCCGGCTATCGCGACGTCTGGGAGAACCCGGCGATGAGCCGCTGCGCCGGCCAGACGTGGGGCGGGCAACGGTTCCTCTCGTTCATGCTGATGGGCGGCATGCTGGACCGCTACCCGCGGCTCCGCGTGGCCACGCTCGAGTGCGGCCACGGCTGGCTGCCGCACTGGCTCGTGCGCTTGACCCGGCAGATCGACTACGTGCGGGGCTCCGTGTCGCCGACGCTCCAGCACACGCCGGTCGAGTACGCGCAGATGGGCCGCGTCTTCTGCGGCATCGACTTCTCCGAGGGCATCGAGTTGACCCGCGCGGTGATCGACCTCCTCGGCGATCACGTCTTGATGTTCGAGTCGGATTATCCGCACCCCGAGACCATCTTTCCCGACCACGCCGACACCGTGATCGCGTGGCGGCAGTCGCTGGGCGAGCGCGCGACGCAGAAGCTCATGTGGGAGAACGCGGCGCGCTTCTTCCGGCTGACGTCGACGCCCTGGTAGGCGCGCCCGGCCTCGCGTGACCGACAACCCCGTCTGCGTCGCCTGCAAGCGCGGCACGCTCGAGCACGGCACGACGACCGCGACCATCGAGTCGGAGGGCACCACCGTCGTGATCCGCAACGTTCCGGCCGAGATCTGCAGCGCGTGCGGAGAAGGCTACTTCGATCCGATCACCGCGGACCGACTCCTGGAGCTCGCGTCCGAAGCCGCCGGCTGGTCAGGAGCGCCGTTTCAAATCTGCGATTACGAGTGAGGAGGGAGCCATGGCGAAAAAGCTGCAGAGAATCACGCCGTTCTTGTGGTTCGACGACAACGCCGAAGAGGCGGCAAAGTTCTACGTGTCGATCTTCAAGAATTCCAGGATCGGGACCATCACCCGCTACGACGAGGAAGGGGCGAAGGCCGCCGGCCGGCCCAAGGGATCGGTCATGACGGTGCCCTTCGAGCTCGACGGGCAGCCGTTCACGGCGTTGAACGGTGGGCCACACTTCCAGTTCAGCGGAGCGATCTCCTTCGTCGTGAACTGCGACACGCAGGAAGAGGTGGACCACTTCTGGGAGAAGCTCTCCGCGGGCGGCCAGGAAATCCAGTGCGGCTGGCTCACGGACAAGTTCGGTGTGTCGTGGCAGGTCGTCCCGACCGTCCTCGTCGAGATGCTGCAGGACAAGGATCCCGAGAAGGCGAAACGGGTCATGGCGGCGATGCTGAAGATGACGAAGATCGAGATCGCCCCGTTGAAGCGAGCCTACGAGGGACGGAGCGCATCAGCTGCTTAGACCCGCGCCGGCCACACCGGCTCGTGGTGGCCGAGCGGCACCGAGGGCCGCGCCCAGCGCGGCGGCGTTTCGGAGAGGCGGAGCACGGGCGCCAGATGATGGAGCCGACCGACCGGTGTCTGGCTCATCATTGCCCAGCCCTCCAGCTCGGCGGACGTGAATTCCTTCGGCACGTCCTCGAGTGACGCCTCCGGCACCTGGCCGCGTCCGACGAGCCAGCGCCCGACCTGAGCGAGCGAGATGCGCACGAGCCAGCTTCCGCCCTCGCTCACGCGGCGCCGGAGCGCGACCATCGCGCCGAACGCCATCAGATAGCCGGTCAGGTAGTCGATCGCCGACACCGGATAGAACTGGGGGCCCGGCGAGGCGCCGGGGAACAGCTCACCCTGGCGGCTCGTGATGCCGCTGACCGTCTGCACCACCGTGTCGAAGCCGCGGCGCGATGCCCACGGCCCGACGTGACTGAACGCGCACAGCGAGACGACGACGATGCCCGGCCGCAATTTCGCGAGCGCCTCGGGCGAGAACCCGCGATTGCCGAGGGTGCCGGGGCGGTAGCCCTGCGAGAACACGTCGCCCTCGCGGACCAGCCCGCGCAGCGTCCCGACGTCTCTCGGCTCGCGCAGATCGAGATGGGCGGAGAGCTTGCCGTGGCCGGTGTCGTATTCCTGGTAGCCGAGATTCGGCAGGTGCTTCGCGGTGATCTTCAAGACGTCGGCGCCGTGCTCGGCCAGCGTGCGCGCGCACGTGGGCCCGGCGAGGACGCGCGTGAGGTCGAGCACGCGGATGCCCGACAGCGGCCGATCGCCGTCGGGAAGCTTCTCGGGCGAGCTCTCGCCGATCTTGACGATCTCCATCAGCGGCAGCGACGCGATGGCGGCGGCCTGCGGGTGCCTGGCCCACTCCTCCATCGTGCGCACCATGCCGCCGGCGCCCTTCGCGGCGATGATCGCCTCCTCCAGCTCGAGCGCGTCCCACTTCGCCACCGCCTGGCGCACCGCCTCGCGGTCTTCCGGCACGCCGAGCACGCTCAGCGCGGCAGCGCGATGGTTCGGGAAGTTGCAGTGCAGATAGCTCCAGCGCCCGTCCTTCGCGGGATAGGTGCCCATCACCGCGTTGCGCTCGGTCGACACCGGCGCCCCGTCGATCTTCATGTAGTGCGTGCTGCGGAGCGACGCGGTCGCCTGTCGCGTATCGACCGCGATCTCCTGGCGACGCCCCGTGCGCAGCTCCCACAGATCGGAGGCGGCGAGGCCGACCGCTCCGAGCGCGGCGGCACTGGTCTCGCCGATGCGGAACGGCGTTGGCAAGATCGGATCGGTGTCGCGGCTGATTTCGACCGTGCGGGCGCGGTCTTCGCTCCAGCCGGCGACCGGAAGAATCGTGCGCAGCGCGTCGTGGGTCGGGGCCATGGAACCTCCTCGGAGGTTGACGAAATCACGCGATTATGAAATGACGCAGAGGCGGCTTCAAGGTCAGAGATCGAAGAAAGGGACCAGCGATGAGCGACAACTGCCAAGACCTCGATTGTCTCGCCGGCGTCCGGGTCGTCGATTTCACCCAATTCGAGGCGGGGCCGTCGTGTACCGAGGCGCTGGCCTGGCTCGGCGCCGAGGTGGTCAAGATCGAGAACCCGAAGACGGGCGATCCGGCCCGCCGGGTGCTTCCGGGCAAGGCCCCGGATGACCCGTGGTATTTCCACATGTTCAACGCCAACAAGAAGTCGCTGGCGATCGACCTCAAGTCGCCGCGCGGGGTCCATCTCGTCAAGGAGCTGCTCAAGAAGGCCGACGTCACGGTCGAGAACATGGCGCCGGGGACGATCGAGCGCCTCGGCCTCGGCTACGACGAGGTCAAGAAGCTCAACCCCCGCATCATCTATTGCTCGATCCAGGGATTCGGCGCCGGCAGCAAGTTCGAGAAGGGACTGGCCTTCGACATGATCGCGCAAGCCGCCGGCGGCATGATCAGCGTGACCGGCGAGCCCGACCGGCCGCCGGTCAAGCCCGGCCCGAGCATCGGCGACACCGGCACCGGTATGTTGATGGCGATCACGATTCTCGGCGCGCTCATCGAGCGTCAGCGAACGGGCCAGGGACGGCGGCTGCAAGTCGCGATGCAGGACGCGATGCTCCACTACATGCGCACCTGCTTCGCGGTGCAGGCGCGCACGGGGAAAGCGGCGGTGCGACGCGGCGGGAAGACCGTCATGGGCGCCAACGCGCCGTCCGGCCTCTATCAGTGCACGCCGTACGGCCCCAACGACTGGATCTACGTCATGACGAGCCGCGCCAACCCCGAGCACTGGGCCCGGCTGATGAAGCTGTTCGGGCGCGAGGAGCTGATCGACGATGAGCGTTACGCCACCGGCGCCGCCCGGATCGAGCATGAGGCCGAGGTCGACGCGATCGTCACCGAGTGGACGCGCAAGCACACCAAGGAAGAGGCCATGACGCTGATCAGCGGCGTCGGCGTGCCGGCCGGCGCGGTCTTCGACACGATGGAGCTCCAGAACGATCCGAGCTTCGAGAAGCGCGGGATCATGCAGGTGATGGATCACCCGAGCGGCCCGTTCAAGATGCCGGCGTGGCCGGTGCGGGTGGACGGCAAGCCGCCGCGGGTGAAGCCTTCGCCTCTCCTGGGCCAGCACGGCGCCGAAGTCCTGAACGCGTGGCTCGGACTCGGCGCCGACGAAATTGCCGGCTTGAAGAGGGAGGGCGTGCTGTAGAGCGGATCCGCACACGAACCGAGGAGGAGGCCACCATGAGGCGCGCGTCCGTCATCACCGGGCTGCTGATCGTCGGGTTGACCGTTCTGGGTTGCGCATACCTGTCGTTCGGTCAGCCCGCCGCGGGCTGGACCACGCTCATCGACGGCGCCTCCGGCTTGGACAACTGGAACCGCGTCGGCGACGCCAACTGGAGAGCGGAGGACGGCGCCATCGTCGCCGACAAGGGCAAGGGCGGCTTTCTCGTCTCGAAGAGCTCGTACAAGGACTTTCAGATCCGGGCCGAGTTCTGGGCGGACCACACCACGAACAGCGGCGTCTTCCTCCGCTGCACCGATCCCGAGAAGATCACCGCCACCAGCGCCTACGAGGTGAACATCTTCGACCAGCGCCCCGAGCCCTCCTACGGCACCGGAGCCATCGTCAACGTGGCCAAGGTCTCACCGATGCCCAAGGCCGGCGGCAAGTGGAACACCTACGAGATCACGGCCAGGGGCTCCCACCTCACCGTCGTGCTGAACGGAGTCCAGACCGTGGACGTTCAGGACAGTCAGCACGCGCAGGGCCCCTTCGCCCTCCAGTTCGGGAACGGTCCCAAGGACGCGCCCGGCGGCGTCATCAAGTGGCGCAAGGTGCAGATCAAGCCGCTGTAAGGGCCGGGGTATCATCCAGCCGGCAACGCTTCGTCACGGAGGAGAGGCCATGTCGACCCACGCGCAGACCGAGGCCCGGCAGATTCGCGGCCGCCTGAAGCATCCGATCATCGACGCCGACGGACACTGGGCCGAGTTCAATCCGCTCATGCGCCAGGAGTTTCGCCGCATCGGGGGCGACACGGCGGTCGAAGCGCTGGACATGGCGAGCGCGCGCATTCCGAACTCGCTCAACATGTCGGTGGCCGAGCGGCGGCGCCGCCGAATCGGCCAGGAAGCCTTCTGGTTCCTGCCGACCAAGAACACGCTGGACCGCGCGACCGCGATGATGCCGCGCCTCCTGTACGAGCGGCTCGACGATCTCGGCCTCGACTTCTGCGTGATCTATCCGACCGCGGGACTCGGCTACTACCGCCTGCCCCCGGAGAAGCACCGCCGCGCCCTCTGCCGCGCCTACAACGTGTTCACCGCCGAGCAATTCCGCCCGTTCAGCGACCGCATCATTCCCGCCGCCATCATCCCGATGTACTCGCCGGACGAGGCCATCGAGGAGCTGGAGTTCGCCAGCAAGCAGCTCGGCCTCCGCGTCGTCATGATGGGCAGCCTCATCCGCCGCCCGATCCCCGCGCTTCAGGAGGAGCATCCCGACGCGGCGAAGTTCGTCGAGTGGTACGACCCGATCGCCATCGACAGCCAGCACGACTACGAGCCGGTGTGGGAGAAGCTTCGCGAGCTCCGCATCGCGCCGAGCTTTCACAACGGCGCACGCTCGATCCTGCTCCGCAACTCGCCGTCGAACTTCTGCTACAACCACATCGGCCACTTCGCCTCCGCCAGCGAGGCGATGGCCAAGGCCCTCTTCTTCGGCGGCGTCACCCGGCGCTTCCCCGAGCTGAACTTCGCCTTCCTGGAGGGCGGAGTGGGCTGGGCCTGCTCGCTCTATGCGGATCTCATCGGGCACTGGGAGAAGCGGAAGCGGGACGCGCTCGAGAACACGAATCCCGCGCGGCTCGACCGGAAGGGCCTGCTCGAGCTGGCGCAGAAGTACGCCCAGCCCGCGATGGTCGACGCCGTGCGACGTGGCGAGGGCCTGGACGACAACGGGGACGGCACCGGCGGCGTCGAGGATCTCGACGACTACTCGCGCTGCAAGATCACGCGTAAGGAAGATTTCCGCGACCTCTACGTCAAGCGCTACTACTTCGGCTGCGAGGCCGACGATCCGATCAACGCGTGGGCCTTCAATCGGAAAGCCAACCCGATGGGCGCGCGGCTCAACGCGTTCTTCAGCTCGGACATCGGCCACTTCGACGTGCCCGACATGACCGAGGTGGTGCCCGAAGCCTACGAGCTGGTCGAGCACGGGCTGCTCGACGACAACGACTTCCGCGATTTCATGTTCGCCAACGCCGTGCGCTTCTGGGGCGAGGTGAACCCGGACTTCTTCAAGGGCACCGTGGTCGAGAAGCAGGCGGCGGCAGTGCTCGCGCGATGAACCCCTCACTCGCTTGAGAGGACACCACCATGCCGGAGTACGTCCCCAGCCCCAGACAGTGGGTGCGTGATCAGGTCGAGCTCTACGAGAAGAGCGGCGGGAAGGAAGGCACCACGCTGCGCGACACCGGGCTGCCGGTCATCCTCGTGACCCACACGGGCAACAAGACCGGCGCGACTCGCAAGACCCCGCTGATGCGCGTGAAGGACGGCGCGAACTACGTCCTCGTCGGCTCGGTGGGCGGAGCGCCGAGCAACCCGGTCTGGGTGTACAACCTGCGCGCCAATCCCGCCGTCGAGATCCGCGACCACACGGTGGTCCAGCCGATGCGGGTCCGCGAGGTCAAGGACGAGGCCGAGCGCGCACGGCTGTGGAAGCTCGCCGTCGCGGCGTTCGCGCCGTACGAGGAGTACCAGGCGAAGACCACACGGCGGATCCCGGTCTTCGTCGCCGAGCCGAGACGCTAGCGGAGCGCGGCGACGCGACGGGTGATCTTTCTCGACATCGACGGCGTGCTCGCCCCGATCCGCCGCTGGGATCGCTACGAGGATCTGGACCCGGCGTGCGTCCAGGTCCTGAACGAGATCGTCGCGCGCGGCTCGGCCGACGTCGTCGTCTCGTCGACGTGGCGGTACGGCAAGACCGTCCCCGAGCTGCAGGCGATGCTGGACGCCAAGGGCTTCGCCGGCCGCGTTCTCGACAAGACGCCGACCGGGCCGCCCGGCGCCGACCGCGGAGAGGAGATCGCGGCCTGGCTCGCCGCGCACGACGTAATCGGCTACGTGATCATCGACGACCACGTCGACATGGGCGAGCGACGCACCCATCTCGTTCAGACCCACCCGGCCCGTGGACTGCAACCCGCCGACGCGCCGCGCGCCATCGCGGCGCTCATGCGAGCACTCAATGGAGGACCGCCATGCTGATCGTCGATTCGCAGATCCACCTCTGGCAGAACGGCAAGATGAGCGCCCACCACCGTCAAATACCGACCTACTCGGCCGACGACGCGCTGACCGAGATGGCCTCGACCGGGGTCGATGCCGCGGTGGTCCATCCACCCAGCGCGCTCGGCGAGGCGGTCAACGTGCTGGCCGTCGAGGCCGTGCGCGCGCATCCCGAGAAGTTCTGCATCCTCGGGCACTTCGATCTGCAGAGCCCGGACCGCGAGAAGATCGTGGCGCGCTGGCGTGAGCGGCCGGGCATGCTCGGGTTCCGGTTCACGTTCAACCAGCCGCATCAGAAGGCGTGGTGGACCGACGGCTCGCTCGAGTGGTTCTGGGCGGCGTGCGAGAAGGAGCGCCTGCCCGTCGGACTGCTGGCCTCCGGCGCCAACATGGCGGTGCTGGGCACGATCGCCGAGCGCCATCCGCGTCTCAAGCTGCACATCGATCACCTCGGACGTGGCGGCGGCGGGAGCGGCGCGACGGACGACGCGGTCTTCGCCGACCTCAAGGAGATGCTGGCGCTCGCGAGACATCCCAACATCGGGGTCAAGATGTCGGGCGCGCCGAGCTATTCGAGCCAGCCGTACCCGTACAAGAACATCCACGGCTACCTGCGGCAGATCTTCGAGGCGTTCGGGCCGGACCGCTCGTTCTGGGGCACCGACATCACCCGCATGCCGTGCTCGTATCGGCAATGCGTGACGATGTTCACGGAGGAGCTGCCGTGGCTCAAGGGCCGCGACCTCGAGCGCGTGATGGGCGGGGCCGTGATCGACTGGCTCGGCTGGAAGCGCCCCGCCGCCTGATCACACGATGGCGACGGCGTCGCGCTCGTGCGACGCCGTCGGCGGCTACGCGAACTCGGCCTGAGCGCTCATCGCGATCGTGCCCTCGGGCGTGACCGCCCAGAGCTCGCAACCGCGACCGTCGGGGGTAGGCCGTCCGCGGAGCTCGAACGGCGCCGTGTCGAACAGCGGCGCCCGGGCCTGCGTCGTGTAGCTGGCGAACGCGCGTCCCGGGTTGGAGTCACGCGCGAAGTCGATCAGCATCGTCGACGTGAACGGCCCGTGCACGACCAGGCCCGGATAGCCCTCGACCTCCATTGCCCACGCGCGGTCGTAGTGGATGCGGTGGCTGTTGAATGTCAGCGCCGAGAAGCGGAACAGCACTACCGGATCGGGGGTGATGCGTCGCCGCCAGGGAACGTCGGCCGGCGCGGGCTCGCGCCGCGGCGCCTGGTTGCGCTCGCCCGCCTTCACTTCCTCGCGGAACACGGTGCGCCGCTCCTCCTCGAGGGCGAGGCCGGCGGGCGTGAAGATCCGCTGGACCGTCGTCGCGAACACGAGCGTGCCCGTGCCGCCGGTCTTCAGCGAGAGGTCGGCCAGCTCGGTGTCGCGTCGAAGCGTGTCGCCGATCCTGATCGGCCGGTGGAAGCGCAGGCGCTCACCGGCGAACATGCGGCGCGGGAGCGGCATCGGCGGCACCACGCCGGCATCGAGCGGGCTGCCATCGGGCCGGAGCTCGTCAGGGCCGAGCCGGGGCAGGAAGTAGAGGATCTGCCAGCCGGGCGGAAGCGGATCGCCATCGCGAAATTCGGGCTCCGGCCTGGCGAACGCGAGCCTCAGCAAATTGGCGGGGCCCGCGGTGACGACGTCGGTCGACGTGGCCCGGCGTCCGACGTGCTGCTTCAGGTTTTCGAGGCTCAGCTCGCTGGTGGCCATCGTGGCTTTCCTCCACGGTCGAGTGTCTGCAGTCTCCTCGGTGTGAGCGGCGCGTGCGTTACCAGGACGCCTTGCGCGGAAAGCGCGTCCTCGACGGCCGAGGCGACGACGGCCGCGACCGGGAGCGTGCCCGACTCACCCACGCCCTTCAATCCCAGCGGATTGAGCGGCGAAGGCGTCTCCAGGTGATCGATCTCGATCGGCGGGATGTCGTCGCCGCGGGGCAGGGCGTAGTCCATGAAGCTTGCCGAGAGCGCCTGGCCAGCGGGATCGTAACGGATCTCTTCGAGCAGCGCGCTCCCGATCCCGAGCGCGACGGCGCCCTGGATCTGGCCCTCGACGATCGTCGGGTTGATGAGCCGGCCGCTGTCGTGGCTCACCCAGTAGCCACTGAGACGCACGTGCATCGTGTCCGGATCGACCTCGACGAGCGCGACGTGAGCGCCGCTCGCATAGGCGAGGCCGGGCGGCTGGAAGAAATGGGTCGCCTCGAGTCCGGGCGCCACGCCGTGCGACGCCGTGGCCATCGCGGCGACCGCGGCGACCCGGCCGAGCTCGATCCGATGCTCGGGGTTCGCGCGCTCCGCGAAGAGCTTGCCGTGCTGCTGCACCTCGTCCTCCGCGATCCCGAGGGCCTGAGCGGCGAGTCGCGTGGCCTTCGCTCGCAGTTCGCGTGAGGCGAGGGCGACCGCGGTACCGCCGACGACGGCGGCGCGGCTCGCGAACGTTCCCACGCCCTGGCCGATGCCGAGCGTGTCGCCACCGATCACGGTGATCTCGTCCGGCGTGACGCCAAGCTCGTCGGCGGCGACCTGGGCGAGCGTCGTCTTCCAAACCCTGTCCCTGAGACGGTACGCCGGTGAAGACGGTGATGCGGCCGGCGGCGTCGGCGCGAACCGTCGCGCCCTCGAAGGGCCCCACGCCGGTCAGCTCGACGTAGCAGGCGACGCCGACGCCCTGCACGCGGCCATCCACGCGGGCGCCCCGGCATTCCTTCGCGAGACGGTCGTAGTCAGCCATGTCGAGGGCGCGACGGAGCACCGCCGGGTAGTCGCCGCTGTCGTAGACGACGTTGCCGGCGCCGCGATAGTTCGTCAGGCCCACGTCGTAGGGCATGTCGGCGGGCTGCACGAGGTTGGTGAAGCGCACGGCGGCGCGGTCGTGGCCCGTCTCGCGCGCGATCAGGTCCATGACGCGCTCGATGACGAACACGGCCTGCGGCTGGCCGGCGCCGCGGTACGGCGTGACGGGCACGCGGTGGGTGTAGACGCTGTCGAACGTCACGTCGATGTGGGGGATGCGGTACGGGCCGGCCAGCATCGACGCGCTCAGCAGCGGCACCACCAGACCGCGAGGCGTATAGGCGCCGGTGTCGTGCACGAACCGGTCGCGCAGCGCCAGCAGCCGGCCGTCGTCGTCGAAGCCGATCTCGACCGTGTGGACCTGCGTGCGCTCCTGGGTCGCCGTCAGCATGTGCTCGAGACGGTCCTCGAGCCAGCGCACCGGGCGACCGAACCGCAGCGCCAGGAACGGGATCAATACGTCTTCCGGGTAGACGATGAGCTTGGCGCCGAAGCCGCCGCCGACGTCGGGAGCCACCACGCGGACGCGATGAGGCTCGAGCCCCAGCACGTCACAGATGAACTGGCGGACTTGATGGGGGACCTGTGACGACGCCCACACGGTCAACAACGCCGCCGCCGTGTTGTACTCCGCGACGAGGCCGCGCGTCTCCATCGGCTGGCCACCGGCGCGGCCGATGTGGAGCGTCAGGCTCGCCCGTCGTGGCGCCGACTGGAGCGCCGCGGTGACGTCGCCGCGAGACAGCCTCACGCGACCCGCGAGGTTGTCACCCAGGTCGTCGTGCACACGCGCGGCCCCTGGCGCCGTGGCCTCCTGCACCGAGAGCAGCGGCTCCCACGCGACGTCGATCAGCGCGCGCGCATCCTCCGCAGCGTAGCGGCTGTCGGCCACCACGACGGCGACCGCCTCACCGACGAAGCGCGCGCGGTCGCCGGCGAGCAGGTGGAAGTTCTTCCCGCGAAGCGCGGCATGCGGCGGCACGATCGGCAACGGCCGTGCGGCCTCGCCCAGGTCGGCGAACGTCACGACGCTGGCGACGCCGGGCGCTTCGAGCGCGCGCGATGCGTCGATGGCGCCGATGCGCGCGTGGGCGTGTGGGCTGCGGACGATGGCGGCGTGCAGCATCCCCGGCAGCGCGATGTCGCCGACGTAGCGCCCACGGCCCTGGACCAGTCGCGGATCCTCCTTGCGGAGGAGCCGGTCGCCGATGAACTTCACTGCTGCGCGCTACACCGTACCCAGCCGAGGGTGCTGGAACATCGGCAGGTTGACGCCCCACGGCGCCATCCGCTTGCGAATCTTGGCGAGGAACTCGGGGAACACCCGCATCTCGTCTTCCGGCGTGTTGCCTCCCAGGCCCGCCTCGCAGGAGATGCGGTCCGCGTCGATCTCGGCCGGCGTGGCGCTGCCGCCTTCGATCGCGAGCCAGAGGTTGCGGTAGCCGCGGAACTCGACGTTCTCGATCATCCCCGTGACGGCCTTCTCGATGTTGCGCACGGTCTCGGGCGTGAAGGACGGCGCCCACGCATCGAGGCACTGCCAGCCGAAGGCGATGTGGCGCACCTCGTCGCGCAGGATCAGCTCCATCAGCCGGCGCACGGCCGGGTTGGTTGCTTTATGGACGGTGGACTTGAACACGTCGATGAGGATCTCCTCGGCGGCGCACACGAGGCTGGCGAAGATGCCCTCGAGCGAGGTCTCGGGATCGAACGCCATGCGGCGCACGCCGTGGGTGCCAACGGCACCGGCCGTCGGCGGATTCTGAGGCTGCGGGAAATAACGACCCAGACGCTCGGCCATGAGCCACGACGCCTCGGCGTGACGGCCCTCCTCCATCGTGCGCATCGTGAAGAAGAACTGGAGATCGGGCAGCCGGCGCTCGACGCAGAAGCGCAGCAGCAGGGCCGGGCTCTCGGAGATCGCGCCGTACTCGCCCCACGTGCGCCGGCTCCAGTACATCTGCGCCGCCAGCAATTGCTCGGCGCTGTAGCGCTCGGGGTGCAAGTCCTCCCACGGAATGTCGGTCTGCGGATCCCACTCGAGCGTCTTCGCCCGCCGCCACAATTCCCACACGTCGGGCATCGCCGAGGAGAGCGGCAGCGGATAGC
>WNFT01000830.1_pt1 | contig 26072 bp, 19 predicted proteins | sample 5400191 | NCBI WGS metagenome assembly WNFT01 (sample SAMN13153359, study PRJNA577476) | soil metagenome | isolation source: 80 cm saprolite under Madrone tree | place: USA:California | collected 2016-06-14 | reverse complement strand
TTCAATTGGTGGATCAGCGGAGGAGGAATGAGATCGGGAGCGGCCGTCACGATCACCTTGTCAAAGGGGGCGTGCTCTGACCAACCGTGATAGCCATTGGCAATCTTGAGTTCGACATTTCTGCAGCCCTGCTGTCGGAGTCGTTGCTTCGCCGCTTGGCCAAGCTCGTCGATGATTTCCACGGAGTATACCTTGCGGGCCAGCTGCGCGAGGATGGCGGCCTGATAGCCAAGACCGGTACCGATTTCGAGAACGCTGTCGTCCGCCTTGATGTCGAGCAGATCGGTCATTAAGGCGACGACAAATGGCTGCGAGATCGTCTTTGCGAAGCCGATTGGAAGTGGAATATTGTCATACGCGTAGGGCTGAAGTTCGATTGGCACAAACGCATGCCGCGGCACCTTGCCCATGGCGGTCATGACGCGTTCGTCTAAGCCACTCTTGCCGATTGTGTCGCGCAGCTCAAAGGCGCTAGCGGCGATGACCGCGAGCATGTGTTCACGCAGGGCCTTCAGGTCTTCTGCTCGCATTGGCAACCTTCACCGGCACGCGATCGAAAGCTTGCCCTAACTGATGTTCCGCTGGTTTGCGGCGGATCACTTCGGCATTGCGCCTGAGCGAAATCGGCGAGGCACTCGCGCACGGCTAGCCCGACTATCCGCTACTGCCGTCTACCCGACGATCTGGAACGCGTCAGCCGCACGTAACACGGTGCCGTCCTCCCAGTGGCGTCCGATCAGCATCATGCCGACAGGGAGCCCTGCCGACATGCCCGCCGGAACCGTGGCGGCCGGATGGCCAGTGACGTCGAACGGGCAAGTGTTGGAAATCATTTCGAGTGCCCGCGCAACGTACTCCTCGCGGCTTGCGTCCGGGGCTGGGAGCAGCGTAGCCTTCAAAGGTAACGTCGGCATGAGCAGGAGATCGACGTCTTTGAACGCCTCATCGTAGGCGGCGCGTAGCACGCGCGCAAGGTTTTGGGCCTTGGCGTAGTAGCGGCCCTGGTAGTTGTCCTGCATGTACTGGCCGAGCAGGACGACGAGCTTGACAGTCTCCGAGAGGTCGTTGGCGCGCACCCGCCGGCTCCGGCCGTAGAAGTCCAGGAGCGAAGTCGTGTAGTGCCCTTTCCAGTTGGTTCCCATGCTGTTGCCGGCCACCATCAGTTCCGTGGCACCCTCAACGGCGATAGCGTTCCAGATATGGATGCCGTCGCGGTGGAGGGGGATCGATAGCTCGCTCACTGTTGCCTCCGCTCCCGTCAGGCGCTGCGCCGCCTCGCGTACCATGGCGTCGACATCGGGCTCGGAATTGGGCCAGCCAAGCCCTTCCTTAACGATCCCGACCCGCAGGCCGCGGGCGTGTCCAGTGAGCTGCTTGGTATATGCTTCCGTACGCATTCCACCCGATTGGCGGGGGTCGAGGCCATCGGCCCCGGCGAGCACCTCGAGAAGCTGGGCGGCATCGCGGGCGGTACGGGCGATGGGCCCGGTATGATCGAGTGTTAATTCAATCGGGAAGACACCTGTGTATGGCACAAGCCCGTAGGTTGGTTTGTGGCCAACCGCTCCGCAGAAAGAGCTGGGAATTCGGATCGACCCTCCTTGGTCGCCCCCGATGGCCATGTCGCACTCGCCGGCGACGACGAGCGCGGCGCTGCCGCTGGAGGAGCCTCCGGCAGATCGCTTCGGATCGTGCGGATTGAGCACTGGCCCGGTATCGGAAGTATGGCTGCCGCCCGAGAAGCAAAGATGCTCACACACGGACTTGCCGACGATCTCCCCACCGGCATCAAGGATGCGGGTCACAATGGTCGCGTCCACGTCGGGGACGTAGCCCTCCAGCACGTTGGAGCCGTTCATCATCGGGATGCCGGCCACGCACACGTTGTCCTTGATGGCGATTTTCTTGCCCGCGAGAGGTCCCGACGTTGCGCCTTTGATCGAGCACCTCCAGTACCAGGCGTTGAGCCGATTGTCCGAGGCGGGTGGACGGAACCCCGCCTCGCGCGGGTACTTCACCGCCAACGTCGGCTCCGCGAACTGGTCCAGGCGACGGTACGACGCGAGCACACCGTCCATGAGGTTGCGGAACGACGTCAGATCGTCGCGGCTGAGATCCAAGTTGTAGGATTTGGCGATGCGCGCCAATTCAGGCAGCGGTGGCTTGCGCAGAATGCGGGGCGCCGTCGCCGTCGGGGGCGGCGCTTGGATGGCCGCCTCGGCGGCCGCACGAACGGGCGTTGTCGCGGCGACGACGGTTGCCGCTACCCCGGCCGTGCCGGCATGAAGGAAACGACGACGCGAATAGTTTGGCGATGATCGCATAGCATATCCTCCCTCGATCAATAGTTTGACTTCTCGATCCACCGCTCGCCCTCAAGTGTCTGGGGACGGTCTAGTGGGTGGCCGCGGACGCTGCGGCCCGCGCGTCAAGCTGCAACATCACAATGAGACCTTGCATCTGGACAGGGCGTAGGCGCATGAGGTCGGGACGTGAGGCGTGGCCGAGCGGATCGGCTGCGATAGTCAAGGCCGCTACTGGACGCCTCCAGCGTCCTCGCGTGGACTGCGGAGCGACGCGCCGTCCAGCAGGCAGATTATCGTTCAGCCACCTGCGATCTTCAAGAGCTTGCGTTTGTCACGGTCTGTGCCCGTTAGCCCGTCGCGGAGCACTTTGACCGTCGCGACGCACCCATAGTCAAGCCACGCGTGCGATGTCTCTTCCTGGCACCAATCGGACCTAACGGGCCGGTCCGGCTATGTCCGTTCATAGGGGCGGACCGGAAGTGGGGTTTAGGGGCCGTCAGGACCGTTGTTGACCCCAAACCGGACATGGACCCCTTTCGGCGCTGCTCCTTAGTCCGCTATGATCCCTTGTCCTGAGCCTGGGGGGAGGCAATGAGACCGCGCGACAAAGTAGGGGGCAAAGCAGCAAAACCGCAACGCCCCAAAACGTTGAAGGGCCACAAGACCGCACGCGTCCGCAGTTCCCGCATTGCCCGCAAGGAAACAAATGTCGCGCGGCTCACCCGCGAGCGCGACGAGGCGCTGGAGCAGCGGACTGCCACCGCTGAAGTACTTAAGCTTATCAGCCGCTCGACCTTCGATCTGCAAACCGTGCTCGATGCCTTGGTCGCATCGGCTGTTCGGTTGTGCGAGGCCGAACGCGGTGTTGTGTTTCGTCGTGAGGGTGAATTCTACAAGAGTGTGGCGTATTACAACTATCCACGCGAATTCCAGGAATTCCACGAAAGTCATCCCATCACGCCAGGCCGCGGGACAGCCGTCGGGCGCGCGGCGCTCGAAGGCAAAACGGTTCAAATTGTCGATATTCTTGCCGATCCAGAGTACACGTTCACCGAAGCTCAAAAGCTCGGTCGAAGCAGGGCTACCCTGGCGGTTCCGCTATTGCGGGAAGCAACTCCAATCGGAGCACTAGGGCTTCAGCGTACCGAGCCGCGGCCGTACACCCCGAAGCAGATCGAACTTGTTGAAACGTTCGCCGCCCAGGCCGTTATCGCCATCGAGAATACGAGGCTGCTCAAGGAGCTGCGTGAATCATTACAGCAGCAAACCGCTACCGCCGACGTGCTCAAGATCATCAGCCGCTCTTCCGTCGATCTCGAGACGGTTCTCGACACGCTGGTGGAGACGGCGGCGCGTCTCTGCCGCGCCGATCAGGCAATGATGTTCCGGCGGCGAGATGACTTGCATCACCTGGTCGCAGCTTGGGGCCTTTCGGAGGAGGCAAAGAGATTCCAGATCACTCATCCCTTCGCTCCCGACCGCGGCGCTACGAGCGGCCGGGTTGTGTTGGAGCGTCGAGCGGTCCACATCCCCGATGTGCTGCAGGACTCGGAATATACGTATCTTGAAGGACAGAAGGTCTCCGGCTACCGCACGCTGCTCGGCATTCCGCTCCTGCGCGAGGAGGTGCTGATCGGCGTATTCGTCGTTGGCCGCACGCACGTCGAACCGTTCACGAACAAGGAGATCGAGCTGGTCACAAGCTTCGCCGATCAGGCGGTGATCGCTATCGAGAACGCGCGGCTGTTCGACGAGTTGCGTGACCGTCAGGCGGAATTGCGCGTCACCTTCGACAACATGGGCGATGGCGTCGCGATGTTCGACGCCGCGACGCGCCTCGCCGCGTGGAATCGGAATTACCAACAGATCCTCGATTTGCCCGATGCCTTCCTTGCCGAGCGGCCGAGCTTTGCCGAAGTCTTCCGCTATCTCGCGGCGCGCGGTGAGTATGCCTCGGCCGATCTCGAAGCACAACTTAGTCGCACCCTCGAAGATACCCGGCGGGAAATGCGCTTCGAGCGCACGCGCCCAGATGGTCGTGTCATCGAAGTGCGCCGGAATCCGGTGCCGGGTGGCGGCGTCGTGATGATCTACAGCGACATCACCGAGAGAAAGCATGCGGAGGAGGCGATTCGCACAGCGCGAGACGCGGCCGAGGCGGCGTTACGCGATTTGCAGACCGCACAGGATCGGTTGGTGCAGACCGAGAAACTCGCTTCGCTCGGCCAGCTCACCGCGGGCATTGCCCACGAGATCAAGAATCCGCTCAATTTCGTCAATAATTTCTCCGCGCTGTCGGCGGAATTGACCGGCGAGCTGAATGACCTGCTCAAGAGTGCCACGCTTACCGACAAAATGCGGAAAGAAGTTGAGGACCTGACGCGCCTATTGAAGGAAAATCTCGACAAGGTAGTGCAGCACGGCAAGCGCGCCGACTCCATCGTGAAAAACATGCTGCTTCACTCCCGTGAAGGGTCCGGCGAGCATCGTCCTGCGGACATCAACGCGGTAGTCGATGAGAGCCTGAACCTCGCCTACCACGGTGCCAGGGCAGAAAAGGCAGGTTTCAGTGTCGCCTTCCAACGCTATCTCGATCCGTCCGTCGGCATGGCTGACGTCTATCCGCAAGAGATTACACGAGTTCTACTTAATCTCATATCGAACGGGTTCTACGCCACGACGAAACGAAAAGCGGAAGCCGGCGACGGCTTCGAGCCAGTCATTTCCGCTACGACGAAAAATCTCGGCGATAAGGTTGAAATCCGGATTCGCGATAACGGGACCGGCATCTCGCAAGAGGTCAAAGAGAAAATATTCAATCCGTTCTTCACGACCAAGCCCTCGGGTGAAGGTACGGGGCTTGGCCTGTCAATGAGCCATGACATCATCGTGAAACAACACGGCGGCAGCATCGATGTCGAGACGGAGCCCGGACTTTTCACTGAATTCAAGATCGTGTTGCCGCGGACGATCCAGAGGTAATCCGTCACTCCATTTCACCGATTGACCAGCGTCTATTTTGCTGCGGCGCGTGAGTCCGTTGTTGGCACGGAACGGACATGCCGAAGTATCTTGGCGATGTCCGTTGTTGGGTGAACAGCGGAAAACATTTGCTCGCTGCGAGTATTTCCGGTTTTGACCCACTTCAGACTTAGTCATCTCACGATATAGTCTGAGAGAGACTGCCGGAGGCAGAAGCGCGAGAGCGCCTTCGGCAAAAGTGGCCTCGGAGGTTTGCGTGGACACCAAGAGAGCCTACAAATCCTTTCGCTACAAAGCCAAGACCGATTGGACTTCCGCAAGGCGGGGTACACTTTCGGCCTTGGGAAAATCACACATCGTCGTTGGCAGCCCGCCGGAATTCAAAGGTCAACCGGACGTTTGGGCGCCCGAAGAGCTACTCGTGGGCTCGGTCAATACATGCTTGATGCTGACTTTCCTTGCGCTCGCCCAGGCGAAAGGCCTTGTTCCGGTGGGATATGAAAGCCAGGCTGAAGGCCTGCTCGAAAACGTCGAAGGCAAGTACCGCATCACGGAAGTCGCCGTTCGACCTCGCGTAACCCTCAAGGGCACAGCTGAGCTTGAGCGCGCCCGCGAGATCATGGACAGCGTTGAAGCACAGTGCTTCATCTCGAATTCGATAAAGTCGAAGGTCACGCTCACTGCGGAATTTGTCGTGGCCGCCTGCCCGAAGTGAAGGACTAGGATCGCCTGGGAAGAGTCGGGATTTGGCACGAAACGGACATGGCCCGATGTCCGACTTGAGTCCGCATTCGGGCAATGGGCACTATCTTGGTGGGTATGGCGACGCCGCAACAGTTCGCGGACGCACTCGCCGCGGTTCAAAAAGGCCCACTCCCGCGAGCTGCGCTGGACCGGCTGTCAGCACTACGGCAGGCATTCTCTGGCGAACTACGATGATGGCCCAGGTTGCCCATAAATGATTTAGCCAGAAAAAGTGGACATCGGCTTTCCATACCATGATTGCGAACCGTTACATGCGCATTTGCTGCGTCGCGAACGCGCCGCTCATCCCTTTTGTTTTGATCTTCGCACCGTCGGTTTCGCCGGCGCACGCCGTTGAGGATGCTCGCAAGGTGAGCGTAGTGTCCTTCGGCCTTTTTGGGGATCAAGGTGTGTTTAAAAGCGAGGCGACCGGCGCAGCGCAGGTCGTAGCGAGCCGCACAGCATGTTATGACGGATGCGATTTGGCATGAAGCCTTATCAGTTCGTGCTTGATCCCCCGGGTAGAGAGCTTTGACCTTTGAGGGTTATTGACTTCGCGCAATGGGTGATGTCGGCAGGTCGCTGAATGGAGTTGGGGACGATTCTTGAGCTGCGCATGAATAACGCTAAATCGAAGATTGCCAAGTTGCTGGTGAGTCGGGAATTCGTCCGCGGAGCTCTGGAGCCCGCGAGCCCAACTTAACGACTGAAGAAACAGATAGCGTGCGACGCGTGTTCGGCGCGAAAGGTGTAGACCAGAGAGAAAAAAGAAGACTAGTCTTACACCTAGACACGCCCCGAGCCGAAGGCTTGTTCAGTGAGGATTCTGATTGTCGAGGACGATGCCGCCATGGCGCGGGGCCTTGCCGAGCGGCTCAAGCTGTCCGGGTTTGCGGTCGATATTGAATCGGATGGCGCTTCGGCGGCGCAGACCGCGCTGCTCGAACCTTACAGCCTGATCATTCTGGACATCAACCTGCCGAATGTGTCGGGCTTCGAAGTCCTGCACAAGATACGGCAAGAAGGATCAACCGTTCCGGTGATGATTCTGACCGCCCGTTATACGGTCGACGACAAGGTCAGCGGGCTCGATCTCGGCGCCGACGATTATCTCTCCAAACCCTTTGACATCTCCGAATTCGATGCCCGTGTCCGCGCCCTCGTGAGAAGAGGGCAGGGGTTGCCTAATCCAACCCTGAACTGTGGTCCACTGGCGTACGACCGGGCTGCGGGCACGATTACCCTGAGTGGCCGGCCTCTCGAATTGCGACGGCGCGAATTTGCCGTGCTGGAAGTGCTGATGACCCGTGCCGGCAAGCTCGTGTCCAAGGACCGCTTGATCGCGGAGGTGTTCGGCTTCGACGAACCGGTAGCGCCGAACGCGGCTGAACTTTATGTTGCTCGCGTTCGCCAAAAACTCGGTCCTGACGGGCCGAGGATCCGAACCGTTCGTGGGCTGGGCTACCTGTTGGAGGTATAGTGATCGCCACCTGGCGGCCGTCGTTGAGGCGAACTCTCCTCACCAATCTGGTGGCACCCGCCATTGTGCTTGCGGTTGTGCTTGGTATCGGCGGTATGGTTCTGATCCAGCGGGTTGTCGAGACAACCCATGACCGCTTGCTCGATGGATCGGTTCTCGCCATCGCCGAACGCGTTGGCGTGGAAGACGGCGAGCTAACCGTCGACTTGCCGCAGGTCGCACTGGGGATGCTGGAGAGCCAGTCTCACGACAGCATCTATTACAGCGTGACTTACCTCGGTGAATTGATCACCGGGTACAAGGATCTTCCGCTGGCCGGGTTCGATCGATTGAAGGCCGGCGAAACCGGTCATCGCGATGGCGCATACCGGGGTAAACCGGTTCGCATCGGTGTGCAGGCGCGGCAGGTTTACGGCAGGCCAGGCCTGGTCCTCGTCGCCGTCGCCGAAACGGTACAGGCGCGCCGCGTCGTCGAACGCGAAATGCTCATTGGACTTGCGATTCTCGAGGCCGGATTGATCGGCCTCATTGCTTGCCTCGGCTGGTACGCTGTCGATCGAGGCCTGAGGCCGCTTGGCGAACTCAAGCGGGAAATTGATGCCCGCGGTGTTCACGGCGGCCCAAATCTCAGTCCGCTCGACCTTTCCCGGGTGCCGCAGGAAGCCTTGGCGCCCGCTCTTGCCGTAAACTCGCTGCTGCAGCGACTGGATCTGGCCATTGAACTGGTGCGCCGATTCACCGCCGATGCCTCCCACCAGATGCGAACGCCGTTGGCGATATTGCGGACGCATCTCGATCTCGTGCGACGTCTGGGATCGGAGACGCCGGCGGGCCAATCTGCCCTTAACGAAGTGGATGGTGCAATCAATCGCCTTGAAAGGCTCCTCAGGCAGCTCGTCACCCTGGCCCGGGCCGATGAGCAAAACATTGCGCAACCGGTCGCCGAAAACGTCGATCTGAACGAGATCGCCTTCAACGTCTTGTCGGAGCGTGCGCCGCAGGCTTTCGCGCGAGATATTGACGTGCAGTTCGATCGATTTGACGGGCGCGCCATGATTCCCGGGAACAGCGTTCTGATTGGCGAGCTGCTGGCAAACCTGATCGATAATGCTATCCGCTATAACAGCGCCGGCGGGATGGTCCTAGTCCGCACGATCATTGACGCAACCATCGCGCGCGTCGAAGTCGAGGATACCGGTCCGGGGATTCCGGAGGCCCATCTTGCACGTGTGTTCGAGCGCTTTTATCGGATTCCCATGACGAACGGACCTGAGGGCAGCGGCCTCGGATTGGCCATTGTGAAAGCGCTGTCGGACCGTCTTGGGGCTGAAATTGTGCTTTTGCCTGGCCCGGGAGGCCGGGGCCTTCGGGTTTCCGCGAGTTTTCCTCTTGCCAGGCGCGATAGTGAAAGTTCAAGTTGAGGCCGGACTGTGCCAATGCCGCAAAACGGTTGCAGCCCTGAATAAACTGAAGCCCGCAAAGCGGCTCATGGATGAGGAAACGTTAAGATGGGGGCGGTGAAAGCCTTGGTCTTGTGCGTTGGAGTTCTGCTGGCATGGCCCGCCATGTCGCAGCAGGCGCATGTGGGCCCTACCAGGGGGCAGGCATCAGTTGCCGCCGGAGCCCGGGAGCAACTCAACATCGTGTCGACCACCCAGGACGCGGACGTCGCCGACTTGCTTGCCGATTTCCGGACACGTCATCCGGACATCGATACGGTCCACACGAAGATAAATTCCAACGACATCTACAATCAAATCGTCGATCCCTCGACCTCCAGCGCGACACCCGGAGACATCATCTGGAGTTCCGCGATGGATTTGCAGATCAAGCTCGTCAACGACGGGTATGCTCAACCCTATGTGTCGAAGGAAATTACGCATATTCCGGACTGGGCAATCTGGAAGGACGAAGCCTATGCGATCACCGCAGAGCCGATTGTCATTGTTTACAACAAGAAACTCGTTGCAGAGTCCGATATACCTCGAACCCGCGCGGAGCTGACGAATCTTCTGAGCAGGAAGCCGGACACCTATCGAGGCAAGATCGCGTCCTATGATCCGGAGCAGAGCGGGGCCGGGTTCCTGTTCATCACGCGCGATTCCCGGATCACCAGGACGACTTGGGATATGGTCCGTGCGTTTGGCGGCGCCGGTATCAAACTCTATTCGACAACCGGAACGGTGCTTGATCGAATTTCATCCGGCGAACATCTGATCGCCTACAATATGATCGGATCCTACGCGATCGAACGGGCCAAGGAAGATGCTTCTATCGGCATCGTGTTTCCTGCCGACTACATCACGTTGATGTCGCGCATCGCCTTCATACCCGTCGCGGCGCAACATCCGGAATCCGCGAAACTGTTTCTCGATTACCTGCTCTCGGAACGCGGCCAGAAGTTTCTCCTGGCCCGATCCGTCGGTCCTGTTCGCCTTGGTCTCGGCGCGGATGGCGTGATACCGGCGGACCGCAATGATGCAGTAAAGCCGATCCATATTGGGCCGGAATTGCTTACCTATCTCGATCAATCGAAGCGCGCGAGCTTTCTTAAGGAATGGCGCCGCGCGTTGCAGGATCGATAGAAATCCAGGAACTTGGATTTCAAGGCACAATATCAGAAGCAGTTCTCAGCATGTTCGTCCTGCTCGCGATCGACCCGATCGTTGAGCGAGCGGTTGGTGAGGCCATCGGTGTGATACCGAGGCTGAGTGCTGACCGCACCTTCCTCATCTCGGTTTCGATCGGATTGTTTGCGGCGATGCGGCTGTGACAGGTTGATGACAGGTCAACTGATGTACTCTGACGCAGAGCCGCATTTTTTGACGATAGCGGCAAAGCGTCCCGGTTACTCCGGGTGCGGTCAAGTTTGAAACACCTACCAGACGGGTGAACAAGACACAAAATGACAATGACAAAAGGGAGGACGGCATGACGGCTACCACCGGACAATCGAAGCTTGGGATGGTGCTCCGCGTCACCAGCGGCAACTTTCTTGAGATGTTCGATTTCTTTCTGTCGGGCGTCTACGCGTCGTACATCGCCAAGGCATTCTTCCCGCTAGAAAATGAATACGCATCATTGCTGCTGACCTTTGTGGCGTTTGGCGCGGGCTTCCTGATGCGCCCGCTTGGTGCAATCATCCTGGGCGCCTACGTTGATCGCATCGGTCGGCGCAAAGGCTTGATCGTAACATTATCTATTATGGCCGCCGGTACGGTGCTCATAGCGTTTGTGCCAAGCTATGCGACCATTGGCTTATTGGCTCCGATCCTGGTTCTGATTGGACGCCTGCTGCAAGGATTCTCAGCTGGCGTCGAACTTGGTGGCGTTTCTGTCTATCTTTCGGAAATGGCCACACCGGGAGAGAAGGGCTGTTACGCGAGCTGGCAGTCGGCCAGCCAGCAGGTGGCGATCATTGTCTCGGCAACGCTGGGTTTTGTCTTGAATGCGTGGCTCGCACCGGCGCAACTTGACGATTGGGGCTGGCGTATTCCGTTCTTCATCGGCTGCCTGATCGTTCCTTTCGTATTTTTCATTCGACGCTCGCTGCAGGAAACCGATGAATTCCTGGCCCAAAAGCATCATCCGACCCCGCGTGAGATCTATCGCTCCATCCTCGCGAACTGGAGCATCGTCCTTGCGGGAATGATGATGGTGATCATGACCACCGTGTCGTTCTACCTCATAACCGTCTACACGCCGACCTTCGGCAAAACGGTCCTCAAACTGTCCGCTGCCGACGGGCTGATCGTGACGATCTGTGTCGGTCTTTCCAACTTTATCTGGCTGCCTATCATGGGTGCATTGTCTGACCGCATCGGTCGTCGCCCGATCCTGATCACCTTCTCGACGTTGGCATTTCTCACCGCCTATCCAGCGCTTTCCTGGTTGGCGGAAGGGCCGACCTTTCCGAAAATGCTAATGGTCGAGCTTTGGCTGTCGTTTATCTACGCCAGCTACAACGGCGCGATGATCGTCGCGTTGACCGAAGTCATGCCGGTCGGGGTACGGACGTCAGGATTTTCGCTCGCCTATAGCCTGGCAACGACATTCGGTGGGTTCACCGCGGCTATCTGTACGTGGTTGATCGCGACGACTGGAGACAATGCATCGCCCGGATATTGGATGAGCGCCGCGGCGATCTGTGGTCTGGCGGGTACCTTCTTCGTCTACAGGACGCAGGAACGGCCCGCGCTATCTGGGGCGAGCTCGGGCGAGCGGGTGATGGGAGCATGAACGCCCACCCGAAATTGGCCGATGACCTTGATCGTCGTCGAGCCAACGCGGTTCCGGAGTTATTGCGTTGAGGAAGTTACCGATGAGCATGACGACCATCGTGCGTAGGCTAATTGCGCTAAGCTTTCTGATCCTCTTTTCGGCCGCAGCGGGCATCGCCGAGGCGTCCGAAGTCAAGGTCATGATCTCCGGCGGCCTGGCGGCGGCTTACAAGGAACTCGTACCGCAATTTGAACGCGCGACGGGAAACACGGTCATCACGGCCTATGGCCCTTCGATGGGTACGACGGAGAACGCCATCCCCGTGCGACTGGCACGCGGGGAGGCGGCGGATGTGCTCATCATGGTCGGCGACGCGCTTGGCGAGATGATCGAGCAAGGCAAGGCAGTCAGAACCAGTCGTGTTGACCTGGTACGCTCGCCGATCGGGATGTCGGTACGCGCCGGGGCGTCAAAGCCTGACATCCGAACGCCTGACGCACTGAAGCAGACACTATTGAACGCGAAGTCGGTTGCATACTCCGATAGTGCCAGCGGCATCTATGTGGGTACTGAATTGTTCAAGCGCCTCGGCATTGCAGACGACATGAAGGGTAAGGCCAGAATGATTCCGGCTGAACCGGTCGCGAGTGTTGTCGCACGCGGCGATGCCGAACTCGGCTTCCAGCAGATCAGCGAACTCCTGCCGATCGCTGGAGCCGATCTTGTTGGGCCGCTGCCGTCCGAAGTTCAAAAGATCACGGTCTTTTCTGCAGGCTTAACCGCAAATGCCAATCAGCCGGAGGCCGGAAGGGCACTCATCGCTTTCTTGGCTTCAGCAGCAGCTGCTCCGGCACTGAAAAGAGCGGGTCTCGATCCGTTTCCAGCTTCAGAAAAATAGACAGGCTTCAAATCGGCGGTGGACGATTCTGGGGCCCGGTTAGCTTAACAGACCTTGGGGGCACGAATTGGGAGTTTGGCGGCGTGGTCGGTCAAGTCCGGCAAAACGCTCCGCATCCTGCTGTTGCTCCTGTTTCACTGTGCCTTCTGTCGTTGCTTGTTGAACTTGGAATGAAGGGGAACTTCGTGATGAAGCAGTATCTCAACAGCTTTGGTGCTCGCCAAACTCTAGCGGTCGGTGGAAAGACCTATGCCTATTATTCGCTGCACGCTGCGGAGAAGAACGGCTTGTCCAGCGTCTCGCGGCTGCCGTTCTCCTTGAAGGTCATTATCGAAAACATGCTGCGCAATGAGGATGGCCGCAGCACCAGCAAGGCCGACATCGAGGACGCGGCAAACTGGATCCAGAACAAGGGTTCGGCCGAAAAGGAAATCGCCTTCAGACCGGCACGGGTGCTGATGCAGGATTTCACCGGCGTCCCGGCAGTCGTCGATCTCGCCGCGATGCGGGACGCGATGAAAAATCTCGGCGGCGATCCGCAAAAGATCAATCCGCTGGTGCCGGTGGATCTCGTCATCGATCACTCCGTGATCGTCGATGCCTTCGGCAATGGTCAGGCGCTGGCCAGGAACGTCGAGCTTGAATACCAGCGCAACGGTGAGCGGTATCGCTTCCTTAAATGGGGGCAGGGCACATTTTCGAACTTCCGGGTGGTCCCGCCCGGCACGGGCATTTGCCATCAGGTCAATCTCGAATTCCTGGCGCAGACGATCTGGACCCGCACCCCAGAAGGCGGCGGTGCCGAACTGGCCTATCCCGATACACTGGTCGGCACGGACTCCCACACGACGATGGTCAATGGCCTTGCCGTGCTCGGCTGGGGCGTGGGAGGAATCGAGGCCGAGGCCGTCATGCTCGGTCAACAAATCTCAATGCTGCTGCCGCAAGTCGTCGGCTTCAAGCTGACCGGCCGGCTGAAGGAAGGTGTCACCGCGACCGATCTCGTGCTGACGGTCACGCAGACGTTGCGCAAGCGGGGTGTGGTCGGAAAATTCGTCGAGTTCTACGGTCCGGGGCTCGATGACATGACAGTCGCAGACCGCGCCACCATTGCCAATATGGCGCCAGAATATGGCGCGACCTGCGGCTTCTTCCCGATCGACCAGCGAACGATCGATTATCTGACGACCACCGGCCGGGATCCCGAACGTGTTGCGCTGGTCAAGGCCTATGCCGAAGCCCAGGGGATGTGGCGCACCGCCGATACGCCGGATCCGGTGTTCACGGATTCCCTGCAGCTCGACATGGCCGATGTCGTTCCGTCGCTGGCGGGACCGAAACGGCCGCAGGATCGTGTAACACTCGACACCGCGAAGACCTCTTTTCTAGGCGCGATGGACCTGGAATTCCGCCAGGCCGCGCAGATTGACAAACGGCATCGCGTTGAAGGCGAGGATTTCGACCTCGGCCACGGCGACGTCGTGATCGCGGCCATCACGTCGTGCACGAATACCTCGAACCCCAGCGTCATGCTGGCGGCGGGATTGCTGGCGCGTAACGCCGTCGCCAAAGGTCTGAGCACAAAACCATGGGTCAAGACCTCGCTCGCACCGGGGTCGCAGATCGTCGAGGAGTACTTCAAGAAATCGGGTCTTCAGACCGATCTCGACAGGCTCGGTTTTAATCTGGTCGGTTTCGGCTGCACGACCTGCATCGGAAATTCCGGTCCGCTCCAGGAAGCGATCACCGACACCATCTCGGGCAACAACCTCGTCGCGGTCGCGGTTCTGTCCGGCAATCGCAACTTTGAGGGGCGGGTCAATCCCGACGTGCGGGCGAACTATCTGGCGTCGCCGCCGCTCGTCGTCGCCTACGCGCTTGCCGGATCAATGGCTTTGGATCTGGTGAAGGAGCCGCTCGGACTGGGCAGCGACGGAAAGCCGGTTTATCTCCGGGATATCTGGCCCTCGAGCAAAGAGGTCCAGGATTGCATCGACCGCACGATCGGCAGCGAGTTGTTCAAGGCGCGGTACTCGGACGTCTTCAGCGGCGACACCAACTGGAAAAATATCGGTGTCACCAAGGGGCAAACCTACGAGTGGGACTCAGTTTCGACCTATGTCCAGAACCCGCCTTACTTCGTCGGGATGACCAAGGAGCCAGCACCTCCCACCGACGTCATCAATGCACGCATCCTCGGCATGTTCCTCGATTCGATCACCACGGACCACATCTCGCCTGCGGGATCGATCAAGGAAAGCAGCCCCGCCGGGTATTACCTGCGCGACCACCAGATCCGCGTCGTCGACTTCAATCAGTACGGCACCCGCCGCGGCAACCATCAAGTGATGATGAGGGGAACATTCGCCAACATCCGCATCAAGAACCAGATGGTGAAGGACGAAGCCGGCAAAGTGGTCGAGGGTGGTTATGCCATTCATCAGCCGAGCGGCGAGCGGATGTCGATTTATGACGCCGCCATGCGCTACCAGGCCGACAAGGTGCCGCTGGTCGTTTTCGCCGGCAAGGAGTACGGCACCGGCTCGTCGCGCGATTGGGCCGCCAAAGGCACCAACCTCCTCGGCATCCGGGCCGTTGTGGCCGAAAGCTTCGAGCGCATTCACCGTTCGAACCTGGTCGGCATGGGCGTGATGCCGCTGGTCTTTGAGGAGGACACCTCCTGGCGGTCACTCGGATTGAAGGGCGACGAGATTGTCACCTTGCGCGGGATCGAGAGCGGACTGGTTCCCCGGCAGAGACTCGCGATCGAGATTTGCGGGTCCGATGGCGCGAGCAAGGCCGTCGTTCCGCTGATCTGCCGCATCGATACGCTCGATGAGCTGGAGTATTTCCGCAACGGCGGAATCCTCCAATACGTGCTGCGCCAACTGGCGGCCTGACCGTCAACCCGACACGAGGACGCCATGCCGACAACTTCCGCGCCACTACCGAAGATCGAAACGGAAACCATGCGCCGCATCACTTGGCGCCTGCTTCCGTTTTTCATGGTGTGTTATTTCATTTCATACGTCGACCGCGTCAATGCCGGGTTTGCGGCCCTGCAAATGAACAAGGATCTGGGCCTCACGCAGGCTGCCTTCGGGGCGGGCGGGGCGCTGTTCTATATCGCCTATATTATCTTCGAGGTTCCCAGCAATCTTGCGATGCAGAAGGTTGGCGCACGCGTCTGGATCGCGCGCATTATGATCACATGGGGGGTGGTCGGTATTCTCTCCGCTTTCGCGGTAGGGCCGATTACGTTTTATCTGAGCCGCTTCCTGCTGGGTGCAGCGGAGGCAGGGTTCTTTCCTGGTGTGATCCTGTATCTGACCTTCTGGTTTCCGGCGGCTTATCGCGCACGGATCGTTGCGGTTTTCATGGTGGCGATACCGCTATCGAGCTTTCTGGGGTCGCCGATATCCGGCGCCTTGCTGGCGATGGATGGCTTGCTCGGTCTGCGTGGCTGGCAATGGCTTTTCATCATTGAAGCCATTCCGGCCGTCTTGCTCGGCCTGGTCTCGTTCTTCGGGCTTCCGAACAAACCTGCCGATGCAAAGTGGCTCGAGCCGGAGGCACGCAATTGGCTGGACGCGCGCCTGCAGTCCGAACGATCGATGGCGAAGCAGGTCGGCCACATGTCGCTGTGGCAAATCCTGACCAACAAATATGTGCTCATCCTCGGTCTGATCTATGCGGGGAGCTCGGCGACGAGCAACGCGTTGTCGCTGTGGCAGCCTCAGATCGTGAAATCGTTCGGGATGTCCAACATGGAGACCGGCTTCCTGAATGCCATCCCGTTTGGCATCGCCTCCGTCGCGATGATCTTTTGGGGAAGATATTCGGACAGATCGAACGCCCATGCTCAAAACACCGCAATACCCCTTGCGTTATGCGCAACGGCGCTGCTTGCGACCATGCTCACGAGCTCATTGCCTGTGACGCTTGCTATTCTGAGCGTGGTCTTGATCGGCAATTATTCGATCAAGGGACCATTCTGGGCCTTGGCGACCGGAACACTTTCTCCGGCGACGGCTGCGGCCGGCATTGCCGGCATCAATACCTTGTCGCACATCGGTACTTCGGGCGCGGTGTGGCTGCTCGGCGTCATCAAGGAGGCGACGGGTAGTTTCCCCATGGCCTTGATTCCGCTGGCTCTGCTTCAAATCGCCGGGATCGTCGCGGTGCTTTGGATCAACAAGCAGGAAACGCTCCCCGCCACCTCCGCCGCAAGCCCCGTGCATTAAGTGCAAGGCAGCATGTCTGACATCCACAAATCCCCGCGGCTCTCATCTATCAGGATATAAAAATGCCTGCTCAATCCAAAACGAAGCTTCCCGCCACGCTGATTCCAGGCGACGGCATCGGCCCGGAGATCGTGAAGTCGGCCGTCGATATTCTCGAAGCGCTCGGCTCGCCCTTCGAATGGGACGTCCAGCAGGGTGGTCTGGCGGCCATCGAGGAAAGCCGTGATCCGCTGCCGCAGACAACGCTGGATAGCATCCGGCGCACGCGGCTTGCCCTGAAGGGCCCGTTGACGACGCCGGTCGGCGGCGGATTCCGGTCGATCAATGTTCGCTTGCGCGAGGAATTTGGCCTTTACGCCAATGTGCGGCCGGTTCGCAGCATGGTGCCCGGGGGACGATTCGACGATATCGACATCGTGCTGGTGCGAGAGAACCTCGGCGGCCTTTATGTCGCTTTCGAACACTACATCCGGATCGGGGACGATCCGCACGCCGTCGCCATTTCGACCGGGGTCAACACCCGCGAGGGATCGCGCAAGATCATCGAGTTCGCATTCGATTATGCGCTCAAGAACGGACGCAAGAAGGTGACCGTCGTGCACAAGGCCAACGTGCTGAAGGCGTTGACCGGCGTGTTTCTCGAAGTCGGACACGAGGTTGCGAAGAAATACGAGGGCAAGGTTCAGATGGACGATCGCATCGTCGATGCGACCGCGATGCAGCTCGTCATGAATCCCTGGCAGTTCGACGTTATCGTCACCACCAATTTGTTCGGTGACATCCTGTCCGATCAGCTGGCCGGACTGGTGGGCGGCCTCGGCATGGCGCCCGGCGCAAATATCGGCCCGGACGCCGCGATATTTGAAGCCGTGCACGGTTCGGCCCCCGATATCGCCGGCAAAGGCATCGCCAATCCACTCGCTTTGCTGCTGGCCGTCGGGCTGATGCTGGAGCATGTCGATCAGCCTGGCCTCGCTAACCGTCTCAGAACCGCCATTGATCAGGTCTTGCGCAAGGATGGGGTTCGCACTCCCGATCTTGGCGGTAAAGCATCCACCACCGATTTCACTCAAAGCATCATCCGTCGGTTGGGATAACTGGCAACTGCGAGAGCCGTCCTCACTTGAGCGCGATTGGTGCCACCTCGAAGTTCCATTGACCTATTACGCTGAACTGCAAGATCAGGAGAACAAGATGCCGAAGGGATCAGATTTATTGGTTGCCGCACTCGAGAACGAGGGCGTTGACCGGATTTTCGGGGTTCCCGGCGAGGAGAACCTGGATGTCGTGGAAAGCCTGCGCAACTCGTCGATCAAGCTGATCTTGACCCGACACGAGCAGGGCGCAGCCTTCATGGCTGCGACTTACGGGCGGCTGACCGGCAAGCCCGGTGTGTGCATCACCACGCTTGGACCGGGCGCGCTGAACCTGACCACGGGAGCCGCCTACGCGCTGCTCGGTGCCATGCCTATGATCATGCTCACGGGTCAGAAGGGCATCATGAGCAGTCGTCAGGCGAAATTCCAGATCGTTGACGTGGTCAGCGCATTCAAGCCTCTGACCAAGCTTTCTCTCCAAATCGTCAGCACGAGCAGTATTCCCACATTGGTTCGCGACGCTTTCCGCATCGCCATGGAAGAACGGCCAGGGCCTGTTTTACTCGAGTTGCCTGAGGACGTGGCTGGCGAACAGGGCGAAGCTATAGCAATGGTGCAGCAGCACCCGATTGAGATTCCGGTAGCCCATCGTGCCTCGCTGGATCGAGCTGCCGAAATGATCCTCAAGGCAAAGAGGCCATTGATTATGCTCGGTGCTGCGGCGTCCCGTCCGCGGAGCACGGCGGGGATCGGAGGTTTCGTTCGCCGTACGCAAATTCCATTCTTCACCACGCAGATGGGTAAGGGAACAGCGCCTGGCGGAAGCAAGCTTTACATGGGAACGGCCGCGTTGAGCGAGCGTGACTATGTTCATGAAGCCGTTGATCGCGCCGATCTGATCATTGCCATCGGTCACGACACGATTGAGAAGCCGCCATTCATCATGGGTCCGAAAGGCCCTCAGGTGATCCACGTTAGTTACACGCCTGCCAATGTGGAGAGGGTTTACTTTCCACAGTGTGAAGTCGTGGGTGATGTCGGGCCGAGCCTTGAGTTGTTGGCAGATCGCGTCGAGGGGCGGCTGCACAATGCCGGCGCTCTATTGAGCCTTCGCGAAAGTATTTTGAGCCGTATCACCGACCGTGCCACCGAAGAACGCTGGCCACCCACTCCGCAACGCATTGTGCACGATGTAAGAAAGGTCATCCCTGAAGACGGCATCGTCGCTTTGGACAATGGGATGTACAAGATTTGGTTCGCGCGGAATTACCGAACCTATGTTGCGAACACGCTCCTTCTCGACAACGCATTGGCGACCATGGGCGCCGGGCTGCCGTCCGCGATGATGGCCGCGATGCTGTATCCCGAACGCAGGGTGCTCGCCGTCTGCGGCGACGGCGGTTTCATGATGAATTCGCAGGAAATGGAAACCGCGGTTCGCCTTAAGCTGAATCTCGTGGTGCTGATCTTGGAAGACTCGGCTTATGGCATGATCCGGTGGAAGCAGGCGGTAGATAGTTTCCCTGATTTCGGCCTGACGTTCGGGAACCCGGACTTCATCAAATACGCGGAGAGTTACGGTGCGAAAGGGTCGAAGGTCGAAAGCACAGCCGAGCTGATTCCAACTCTCGAGCGGGCTTTTAAGAGCGGTGGAGTGCACCTAATTTCAGTCCCCATCGACTATAGTGAGAATACCCGCGTGCTAATCGATGAGCTTCGCGAAAAGTTAAAACAAGTCGACGAACCGGTGGCGTAGATCGGAATAATCGTCGCGGAATGACGAGTGCAGACGTCTGACAAATTGAGAACCAAAGCGCGACAGCTTTGGTTTCGCGCTCGTACGGTTAAGGAAACTGCAACCGAAGCGCCAGGAGAGTGCAATGAGTGATAAGATCAACGAGCAAACCGAAAAGATGCGCGAGATGGCGCAGACAACCCTCGACAAGGCAAAGGATGCCGTGTCGAAATACATGACTGAGTCCCAAAAACTGCGTGAGAAGGCCGACACTAGTGTGCGAGCTACTTACTCGACTGCAAAGGAGCTGAACGAAAAGGCAGTAGCGTTTGCCGAAGCAAATGTGAATGCTGGGTTCGGGCTCGCACAACGGCTGCTTCAGGCAAAAGATCCCCAGGAGATGGGCACGATTTACCAAACCCATCTGAAAGAGTAGATGGAAAAAATGAGTGCGCAGTTTCGTGAACTCGGAAGCGCGATGACGAAACCGCCCCCGGTCGATCTGAAATAGAGCAGGGTCGCATTCGATAAATGCGGCGAAAGCTTTTCGCTTGATGACAAGAACGGTGCCTACGTTTGAGTGAAGCGTGGACACTAACGGCATCACTCGTTCGAAGACAGTTGAGATACAGGTCGCCGGCGAGAGCTCGGTTTGAGCACAGAAAAGTCAGTACTGAAGCGTGCCAGCTTGTCATCGACGCAATCGCGCGGGCAAAGAGATCATGATACAAAAGGGTCGCTCTCGATGAGGTTGATCTTGTTAGGACCACCCGGTGCCGGCAAGGGCACGCAGGCCGAAAAGATTGCTGCCGGCTTTGGGATACCTCAGTTGTCAACCGGCGACATGCTTCGTGAAGCCGTCGCATCGGGTACCAACATCGGCTTGCAGGCGAAGGAAATCATGGAGCGCGGTGACCTTGTGCCTGATGCTCTGGTCGTTGCCGTCGTGGCCGATCGTCTCGATGAGCCAGACGCCGCGAACGGATTTGTTCTTGACGGGTTTCCACGAACGTTGACGCAGGCAGAAGCGCTCGACGACGAGCTTTTCCGACGGGGTTTCCAGATAAACGCAGTTCTTGAGCTGAAGGTCGACAAGTCAGTTCTGGTTGAGCGCGTCAGGACCCGGGCCGAACAGATGGCGGAACGGGGCGAGCCGGTCCGTAGCGACGACACCCCGGAGGTCTGCGAGAGGCGCCTAGACGTCTACCGGGTGCAGACCGCTCCGGTTATTGAACATTATCGGTCGTTAGGTGTGCTCAAGAGTATCGACGGTCTGCAGCCAATCGAGGCCGTTACCGATGATCTTGCGGTGGCAATCGCGGCTTTACCGGCCCAAAAGATCAGGAGGCAGAAATGAAGGCTTTCACATTCCAGGCGCCGCCGAACATTCTTTTCGAGGCAGGTGCTTCGCAGAAATTGGCAGAACTGGTTGCGGGATATGGAGTCACGCGCATTCTGCTGGTTACCGATAAGGGCGTACGAAACGCAGGTCTGACCAGAAACGCTGAAAAAGCTCTCATTGATGGCGGCTGCGAGCTCACCGTGTTTGAAGACGTGGAGGCGGATCCGCCATCTCATGTAATCGAACGGGCAGTCGCGCTTTGTCGAGACAGCGGAATTGGGCTAGTTGCTTCGATCGGCGGAGGCAGCGCTCTCGATACCGCGAAGCTCGTTGCCTACCTGGCCAAAACCCCCGATCGACTCGATGACATTTACGGCGTCGGCCTCGCCAAAGGGGAACGGCTGCCGCTTCTGCTGGTGCCGACGACTGCCGGAACCGGTTCGGAGGTGACCCCGATCGCCATCGTGACGACACCCACCACCGAAAAGAAGGGCGTTGTTTCGCCCCGGTTGCTACCGGACTGGGCGATCCTCGATCCGGAACTGACCCTAGGTCTGCCCGCGCACGTCACCGCAGCAACGGGCATTGACGCCATGGTGCATGCGATCGAAGCCTACACAAGCAGGCATAAAAAGAATCCGATGTCAGATCAATTGGCGCGTCAGGCGCTTGCGTTGCTCTCGGCCAATGTGCGCATAGCTTGCACCGATGGATCGAACCTCGAAGCGCGATCTCAAATGCTGCTTGGTTCCATGCTGGCAGGTATGGCATTTGCCAATTCGCCGGTCGCCGCCGTCCATGCGCTTGCATATCCAATCGGTGCAATTTTTCACGTTCCACACGGTTTATCGAACGCGCTTGTCCTGACGCAAGTACTCCGGTTCAATTTGCCCGAGGCCGAAGCGCTGTATGCCGAACTAGCTCCTATCGTCGACCCCAAGACTGAAGGCCTGTCAACCAGCCAAAAGGCGCGGCTTTTCGTCGATGCAATTGCCGCCATCTGCAGGGACTGCAATGTACCCGTGTCGCTCGCAGACGTTGGCATCACTGCGAAAGACCTGAAGAAATTGGCCGAAGACGCCATGAAACAAACGCGCCTCCTGGTCAACAATCCGCGCGAGGTCAGCTTCGACGACGCTCTGGCAATTTACACGGAAGCGTTCGGAAATCGGACGGCAGCATAATCGAGCAGTGAACCTCATTGATATCAGGCCACGTCTTTTTGCGGGAAGTAAGATGAGCAAAAAACACGAACCGGATGCGGCCCCTGCTGAGTCAGCTCCTCATTGGGCTGACCTGTGGCAGTCGTTCTCGGAATCGTCCAAGCAGATAGCGGAGGCATGGTCGAACTCAATGGCCCCCTTCATGCTCGCCCGCCTGCTGGAACATCCGGGTGGGTTTGCCGTCGGCAACGAGATGTCAGACGCTATCGAGAAAATGGCACAGGGACCGCGACTTGCCGACGTTTGGGACATCGATCGCAAAATGGCGCTGGTTTTCGGCGCATGGATGGAAATGCACCAAAAGCTGGCGAACTATAATGCCGTAGCAGCGGCGCCGTGGACGGAAGCCGCGAAGAGATTCCTCGAAACGATGTCGGCGGCAACGGCCGGTGGACGCAATTCACCTCCAAACTGGCGGGAAGCTTTTGCGAAGTGGAGTGAAATCTCCAACGAGGAATTGATCCGAAATCAACGTGGCGAAGGCTTTCTGCATGCTCAGAAAGAACTGTTGCAGTCCGGATTGAAGCTTCGCAGCCGGCAGGACGATATCGCCGAAGCCGCTTCTGCGATGTTTGGTATGCCAGGTCGAAAGGATTTCGACGAGGTGACGCGCCAGCTTACCGAGCTGCGACGCGAAGTTCGCGCTCTCAGCCATAAGGTAAACGCGCAGGAGCGAAGTACCCGCCCGATGCGTCCCAAAACAGGCGACACGGTCAGAGAGTCTGACAACACCCAGCCGAACACGCAATGAAAGATCGGTCATGACAGAGGAGAATCAGGCTGCCAGGTTCTTTAACGATATGGCCGCTAGTACCGAAAAGCTGGTCAAGGCAATGCAGCTAATCGGACAGACCAAGGATGAGGATGTCACTATCGGCACGACGCCCAAGCATCTGGTCATGCGGCGCGACAAGGTAGAGCTGTTTCGCTATGAGCCGATGGCTGAAGCCACCGCAACCACGCCTGTGTTGCTCGCATACGGACTGATCGGTCGTTACACCATGGCCGATCTTCAGCCTGATCGCTCGCTCGTGCGAAGTCTGCTTTCGAAGGGGCTGGATCTCTGGCTGATCGATTGGGGTCAGCCAGGACGGACCGAGCGTTGGCTCACGATCGATGACTACGTGGACGACTATATCGACGCTGCAGTCGATCGAATCAGTCAGGAAACGGGGCACGATCAGGTTACGCTTCTCGGGATTTGCGAGGGCGGCGTATTCACAACCTGCTATGCCGCCCTGTATCCCGAGAAAGTGAAAAATCTGGTCCTTACGATTACCCCAATCGATTTCCATGCGGATGTGAAGGACACTGCGGCTCACCACGGGTTCCTGAATATCTGGACCCGAAGCCTCGATCCGGAAGATATAGACAAGCTGGTGGATACCTATGGGGTGCTGCCGGGCGAGTTCATGAGCTCCGTATTCTCGATGATGACGCCGATGCGTTCGTTGACGAAATACAATGTCGACCTCATCGACGTTGTGGATGACGAAGCGAAATTCATGAACTTCCTGCGAATGGAAAAGTGGCTTGCTGACCGCCCGCATCATCCCGGCGAGGCGGCAAAGCAGTGGCTCAAAGAGCTATACCAGGAAAACCGCCTCGTCGATGGCAGCTTCATTCTGTCGGGTCGTCAGGTCAATTTAAAGTCCATCACTGCCCCGATACTAAACATATTTGCGCTGGACGATCACATTATTCCACCAGACACGTCGCGTGCGCTTGGCGCGAAGATCGGTAGCAAAGACTATACGGAGATTCCCCTTCCGGGCGGACATGTCGGGCTCTTTGTCTCGAGCAAGTCGCAGGGCAAGCTCAGCAAGAGCATCGCTGATTGGTTAGTCGCCCGCGATGCCAGCTCTGCGAGTGAAGCCTGATGCGCAACAAGGTCGTCGATGCCGCGGAAGCGGTTGCCATTATCAGGTCCGGCGACACGGTCGCCTCGTCTGGCTTCGTGGGTGTCGGCACCCCTGACGAAATCATCAAGGCGCTGGAGCGGCGTTTTGTTCAGACGGGAGAACCCTGCGACCTCACGCTGGTGTTCGCAGCCGCACCTGGCGACGGCTTGGACCGGGGGCTCAATCGTCTCGCTCATCCTGGCCTGATCAAGCGTTTAATCGGCGGCCACTTTGGATTAGTACCAAAACTGGCGCGTATGGCCGTCGACAATCACATAGAGGCCTACAATTTGCCGCTGGGATGCGTTTCGCATCTGTTTCGCGAGATTGCGGGACGCAAGGCCGGGCTGCTTTCAAAAGTCGGTTTGGGGACCTTCGTCGACCCGACCAATGGTGGCGGGAAGCTCAACGAAAGGACCACCGAAGAGCTAGTGCGATTGCTGGAGATCGACGGCGAGCAGTGGCTTTTCTACAAGGCTTTTCCGATTAATGTTGCAATCATCCGCGGGACAACTGCCGACCGAAACGGCAACATCTCGATGGAAAAGGAAGCCCTGACCCTCGACAACCTTGCACTCGCAACAGCCGCCAAGAATTGCAAGGGCTTCGTTATCGCCCAGGTGGAACGGATCGCGGCCTCCGGTTCGCTCAATCCGCGGCATGTGAAGATTCCCAGCGTATTGATTGATTGCGTCGTCGTTGCGCAGCCGGAAAACCATGCTCAAACATATGCCACCGGCTACAACGGGGCGTTCTCAGGTGAACTGCGGGCCCCTGCGGATCGCAATATTCCTTTACCGTTGGACAACCGTAAAATCATTGCCCGACGGTGCGCTCTGGAATTGCCAATGGGTGGCGTGGTCAACCTCGGCATCGGGATGCCAGAAGGAATTGCCTCGGTTGCCGCCGAAGAGAAGCTATTCGACTTCGTTACCCTAACGGCCGAGCCTGGGATTATCGGCGGGATTCCTCAAGGAGGTCTCGACTTTGGTGCCGCCATTAATGCGGAATCCATCATAGACCAGAACCAGATGTTTGATTTCTACGACGGCGGCGGGCTGGATCTGGCGTGCCTGGGCATGGCGCAGGTGGATAGCCGCGGCGACGTTAATGTCAGCCTGTTCAACGGTCGCCTTGCGGGCGCCGGTGGCTTCATCAACATATCGCAGAACGCGCGCGAGCTGATCTTCGCGGGGACCTTCACGACCGGTGGTCTCAAAACTACGATTGTGGACGGTGAGTTAAAAATAGTAAGCGAGGGAAAATCATCGAAATTCACCGACAAGGTCGACCAGATCACGTTTTCAGGGCGCCTCGCAGCGAGTAACGGGCAGCCCGTTCTCTACGTAACCGAACGGTGCGTTTTCAAGTTGACGTCGGAAGGACTCGAACTGATCGAGGTTGCGCCGGGCATCGACGTCGAGCAAGACATTCTCGCGCATATGGGATTCCGGCCCGTCGTCCGCTTGCCGAAAGCGATGGATGCTTCGCTCTTCAACGAAGCCCTGATGCAACTTGATGACAGACTGCTCAACCGTCCATTGTCGGAACGATTTATGTTCGACGAGAAACGCAATACACTCTTTCTAGGTCTCGACGGCTACCGGGTTCACAAATCAGCCGACGTGGAGGCGATACGTGATGGCGTCTTTGCTATCTTCGCCCGAACCGGGCATCGCTTTTCTGCAGTCATCAACTATGACTCATCAGACATTGCGCCTGATATGGCCGACGAGTGGTTTTCGATGGCCGCGGATGTCGAGCGCACATGCTATAATCATGTTTCGCGGTACACGACCAGCGCATTCATGCGCCTCAAGCTTGGCGACGCTCTAGCGCGCCGCAACGTCGCTCCGCATATTTTTGAGACATCATCCGACGCCCACCAGTTTGTCAGCG